>VOFB01003790.1_pt1:0-95000 | contig 1314715 bp, 1838 predicted proteins | sample 5384141 | NCBI WGS metagenome assembly VOFB01 (sample SAMN12384721, study PRJNA508395) | human gut metagenome | isolation source: healthy gut A | host: Homo sapiens | reverse complement strand
GATAAAATATACTTTGCATGAGGTTTATATGTGTAATTAACATAATATTCACTTAATTGGTTTGTTTTATAGCAAAAATCTTTAAATTCAAGATATTCATATTTATTTTCTTTTCATGATTCTAACATTAATTCTTTTTTATTTTTTTCATTCAAATCAAGGGAATAATTTATTTTTTATCAAAATCAATATTTGAAGTAGTTTTTAAATAATCTACTGGTTTTAAAATAACATAAAAGCTATATTTCAAACCTAAATAATCATAACATTCTCTTAATTTGGAAACTATTAATTCTTTTAAACTGTACAGATTATTTTCATAAGTTGAATCATATTCAAATATGAATTCTATATCTTTCCACAATTCTTCTGGAAAATTTTTTATATGAAAATCAAGTAATGGAGCAATTTTGATAATAATTTCAGATATGAGGTAATCTTTGATAAAATTATTATTTGCAACATCAACAAAGTCCTTTTATTTTTAAAGCGACATCAGATATTATTTTATGTTTGTCTATTTCAATATAGTCAAAAATTTCGATTTCAGTGAATCCCGTGCTTTTAAGGATTTCATAATTTAATCTGACATCTGCATATGTGTTTAATTTAGGGATTTTGGGTACCATTACTCTAATTTTATCTGCTCCAACAGTTTCAAGTAAATATTTTAAATTAGATAAAAATAAATTATAACTCCCTTTAGTGTATAATTCATATCTTGTTTTATCCATATCCTTTGTATCCACTATAAAATAATCAATACAATGAATTATATTTTCTATAGATTCTTTTTAACACTGAGTGATGTTTCAAGCGTGAATTTTCAACCAGCTTTCGCATATTTTTTTAATAAACTCCTTGGTAAAAGCAGAATATAACAATGGTTCACCACCACCGAAAACTAAGCCCTCCTCCTGTTGCAAGAAAATAAAGATTATCAAGTTTTACTTCTTCATATAATTCATCAATAGAATATTTTTTAGGTTCAAGTGAACCATCCCATGTGAATGGATTAAAACAATAAGCGCATCTTAAAGGGCATCCCATACAACCAATTAGCGTTGAAACTCCATCACCTTCGGCGATTATTCTTAATCTGGAGATTTTGAAATATTAACATTATGCATAATGATCATTTTCTTTTAATGTGAAGATATTTTTAATATTAATTTTTTCACCAGATTCGTGTTTTTTAATTAGTTCATTTTCAAGATATTCTAGTTCTGCTTCACATTTAGGACAAGTTCCTAAGCATTCTCCTTCAAAAGTGCATTTTTCAATGTTAAAATCAATATTATTCTCATCTGCGATTTTTGTCTAATTTTATTTAATAAATCGCACTTTTCTTTTTTTCTTTCATTTTAATCACCAAGTTTTATCTGCAACCATATATAGTAATTGTTATTAATTTGTTATTATAAATATTTTATTAAAGGTGATTCAAATGGAATTTTTAGATGAAATAATAGATTTATTAAATTCGGGTGAATTTCAAAAATAATAGATAGTATTGGTGATTTTTAGATGAAAATCCAGCATATAAAACTATAGATTATCATTATTTTGCAAATCCTCTTGAAGAAATGTTATTTGATAATTATCTTGAAAATTTTGAATCAATTAAAACACTGGACTTAGATAAACCATTAGAAGATATTTATACTATATATTCAATAGCATATATGAATTTGGGACAAATAAATGAAGCAGAAAAGTATTTAAAAATAGCTAATCAAATTAATCCAGTATCTGCCCCAATATTAATTAGACTATGTGAATTCTATCAATCCAAACATGAAGAAGAAAAAGTTAAAAGATTTATGCTGTGATATTTTCAAATATACTTATGATGTTGACATATTAACTTCAAGTTATTTCAAGCTTGCAGATTATTTATATCACACAAATCAGAATATGGAATTATATAATCATCTGTTTAATTTCTTCGTATTCTTAAAATCTGGTGAAGAACAAAAAACCCGTTAAAGAGGATATTATATACTTTAGCCAAAATAATAATATCAAGTTGGTGTTAATCCTAAAATAATTCAACTATTAATGTATTTAATAGCACTTTACAGCCAAAATAATATGTTAAGCAGTTCAGGATACTTTAAAAATATTTTAGATGAAGTTTCTGAATTTAATAATTATTTAAATCATCTTGTTGATGATGAAATAGGTGAACAAAATGTGGTTGAATTAAAAAATGAAACGGGGGTTGATAATTCACGATTAGAGGAATTAACAAAAGAAGAAATAACTCCAATAATGCAAATTGAATTTTTAAACATGTTAAAAGAGTCCAGATTATATGTGCCGGTTAGTTATGGTGAAAATATGTTTGAGTGTATTGAAAGTGCAAAAAGTAGGGGATGTGATTGGACCTACTGTCCAAATTGGGTTTAATATTGAATTTTTAACTGATGATAAAGGAAATAAAGCAGTTCCTTTATTTACTAGTGATGAAATGATGGAAGCTGCAGATTTTAGAAGTTCAACATATGTATTATATATGGGTGATTTGGCAGATATGTTAAAACAAACTGATAGATATTCTTTAATTGCAATTAATCCATTTACAGATTATAATATTAATGTGCCTATGGAAACTTTTTAAGTTTATTTAATGACGAAAATGAAGTTATTGATATAAGAAATGATGAAATAAGAGAATTGTTACGTCAAGATTCTTTATCAGAAGACAAATTAAATGAATTTGGTGAAAAATTATTAACTTCAATAATGATTACTGGTTGTGTTGATGCTGAGGGTACAAATTTTGTTTTAATATGGGATGACGATAATAAACCGCATTTGCCTTTATTCACAGACATTGATGAGTTTAAAAGATTTTTAATAATCATGAAAGAGATATTTATCCTCAAGCATATCAATTTAAAGACCTGGTAAATGTTGCAAATGAAAATATTGTAATAAATCCCGCATCCGAATCAATAATATTGAATCCAGAAATGTTTAAAAACTAATATGAATATTTCAAGAAATATTCCACATATATAAAAAATATCTGGAGGGAATATATGAATGATAAATACATGGGGAAAAAGAAGAAATTACAAAGCTAAATTATGAATTTAGACAAGATGGAATATATGATAAAAAAACTTCAAAAAAGTTAAAATTAAAATTTCTTGAATATGATCAGGGACTATCAATGAATTTTGGTTTTTCAAGACATAATATTAGCATTGATTTTGAAAAAAAAGATAATGGAAGGCTGTATAAATAAAAATATGACAAATAAAGATATTGAAATAGTATTTGAATTACTTGAAAAATATCATATTTATCAATTAAATAGTGGAAAATATTGGAAAAAATTAACTTATCATTCGTCATCGTGTTTTGATGGATATGAATGGAGTCTGTATCTAGTCTTTGAAAGAGATAAATATTTGCGGATTTTTAATGGTAATGATTATCCAGATATTTTCACGCATTTAGCTCAGGAGATCATTGATTTAACAGGAAAAGATATTTTAAATGTAAATTCTATCGATGAAAAAGATTTTAAATTATATAAAAAATATGGGGATGAAATATTAAATGAATAAAAGGATGATGCCAAAATAATAAAATTTTAGTATGGATTATAACTTGAGATTAATAAAAAATTAAGATAAAACTTTGAAAATGTGATTTCAATGGAAAGAATTGAAGATTCTTTAACAATATGTAAATTATTATTTAAATCAAGAAAATATGTGGAATTGATTAAATATTGTGATGAATTATTGGAAAAATACTCTGAAAATGGAGTCTGTAAAATTTTATAGGCTTATTTGATTTTTATGTGTTTTTCTGTCCAATTTTCCATTTGGTAGTCTAAAAATGTCAGGATTCCGTTTTTAGTTTTGTACAATTTTTTTTTTTTTCTGGGTTGGTTTGTCTGTAGTAATTTCCGACTGTGTTCGATGTTTTTTCAATATTTTCATTATCTAAGTATTGTACGTATCTGTGAAAGTGATTAATAATGTGTTTTCTTATAAAATCTTTTAATACTACTGACATGACTATGTGATTTTGTAAATATTGTTTAAATTGCCTTATTGCTTATTTTGTTGAGTTTTGTCTGAAACAGTTTTTTTAATTCTTACGTATTTTCATAGATATGTTTTCTTTGTTTTTTGTTAATCTTGTTTCTTCTGCAGTAGACTTTTAATTTATGATTTATTGTTTGAAATAAATGAAATGTGCATAATTGGTGATTTACTCCTATTTCATCAGCTACATTGTGATACATTGGAAATAAATCTGTTGTTAAGCAAATAAATGGTTTATTTTTCGTTGAATCTAAGATAAATTTTTTAGTATTTTTTAGTATTCTGCGACGTACTATTCGTTGTAAGATTGGAACATTAAGTATAGCATCAAATAATGTTAATCTGTAATGTCTGACTCCATTAAGTCTTAAAAATTGCTCATCATATAAATAGTAGCCAGAATATTCAAATTTTTCGTTGTTGATTGTTTCCTTGTGATTTTTGTTGGACCAATTCTTGATTGTTTGATGAGATACATGGAGTTTAAGGAATATTTCAAAGTATTTACTTATGTTACGAATTGATTGAGATCTAATTTTCAGTATTCCATGTATTTTATCCATGATTTCTTGTAAAAATTGTTTATTTTTTCCAATTAATGGATTGTTGTATATTTTAGAATTTTTTTTCCACATTTTTTGCATTGATATTGCTGTTCTTTGAATTCTGTAGTTTTTCCATTGATATTTTGTTTGTTTTTTGTTATTGTGCCTTTTTTGATAATTTTATGAGCTCCACAAACTGGACAAATTGGATTAACATATGAAAATATGTTATTTTCGTCTAAAAATAGTTTTTGATTAGTATTTTCAATATTTGGGCTTTTGTTAAGCCTTTCTGAAATGATTTTTTCATAATCAATTTTTTCTTCAGAAAAATCAAAAAGTTTAAGTTGTATGAAGGTTAAATTACTATTGAGGACAAATTTGTTTTGTTTGGTCATAAAACATTATTTGTTCTCACTTATTTAAGTAATTTACTATTTTTAAATCAATATTTTTTTTAAATTAAAGCAAAATTAGAACGAATTTTCAGCGAGGTGAAATTTCAACTGTAAAAAAAATTAATTTGAAAAAAGCCTATAAAATTTTACAGACTCAAAAAAAGAAGATTATACAGATTAACTGAAAAAGGAAATGAATTATTTAAAAATTTAGATTAATAGTTAATTCCACTTTCTATAATCATTAATTTAACATACAGGTCTTCTCGGAGTTTTAAAATCCTATTGAATCTTTCATTTTCAATATAATTTATCTTTTTGTTTGGTTTAAACTGGTCACTTTCTAAAATGTCTTGACTAAGTTTGGATATGAACTCTTCTATACGAACAAGGTTTCCCCAACCGTTTAATTCATATATGGAATATGCTTCATCATAAGTAAGTTTCTCGGGAAGAGTTTCATCAATTCTTTTAAAGTCACATTCCAGTTTCTCATCAGTGTAATTTTTAGATGATATGCATTCAATAATACTGCCTACTGCAAAATGAGGATTTGATAAATAAACACATTTGTCATATACCAATGCCTTTTCACCATTCCAGTCAACAGTAACGGAGTTGTCTTTTTCAATATCAAATGGTATGGTTTCTTTTTTAATTTTTCCGAACATAATGGGCAGAAATTATATTCTTTGTCAAATTCTTCACCACAATTTTCACATATGCTTTTTACCCAGATTATTTAAAGAATCTATAAGTCCATCTAAATTATATTGATACATATCATTTTTTAAAACTTTGCCACAGTTCGGACAGAAAAGAAAATCAGGTTTATCACAATATTCAAAATTTAAATCACAGTCTTCACAGTACCAGTTTTCATCCACGGCAGGTAAACTCATATTTTATCACCATACTCACTATCTTATTTATTCCCTTATTAAAGTTTCTTATAGGTATTTTTATATTTTGTGTATATAACCTATTTAATAACAATGTATAATTATGATGATGAATATATTATAAACTGTTTGGGATAACCAAAGTTTGATGAAATATCTATGGATGTGATTAAATATGGGGATTTGTCCGAATTGTGGAAGTTGGGTTGATGAAGGAGACCTATGTCATGGCTGTGGTGCCAGTGGTAGTTACATTACTTCAGAAGATGAAGATGAAACATATAATCCTCCTGTTGAAAGCAGGGCAGACAGATTAGGTAAACAAGCATGGGATTTATATCTTGATGAAAACTATGATGATGCAATTTACAAAATCAATCAGGCATTAGATTTTGATGATAGACATGTTGAAAACTGGAATAAGAAAGCTATTATTCTTGACGGCTTGAAAATGTATGCAACATCAGAAAATTGCTACAATAAATCACTGGAATTATCCAAAAGAAATATGGTTTATGACAACAAGGCAAGAATGTTATTTAGATGGGCACATAAATTACTTGAAGAGTCAAAAGATATTCCCGACGGATCCAATAAACTTGAAGAAGCAAAACAAAAATGCATTAAAGCAATGAAAGCACTTCCCGGAGAAAATAGTGAAGAAGATATTAATCAATATCTACGATTATGGGACTCAATAAATTTCTATATTGGCTATGAAAGAAAATTCAAAAGAAACATTGAAACATTAAAAAAATATGATAAATCAGAACTATTTACAATAACTGGAATAAACTATTATAAAAATGATGTGCAATTTAATCCAGGTTTACCTTTGAAACTTGTCAAGGAACCTGATAATGAATTTGATAAGGATGCAATTGCAGTATATGTTGAAGATAAAAAAAATAGGGTATGTTGCAAACAGTGATTATACTAAATATAAATTAACTTCATCTGCATCAGAACTGCAGAATAAAATTCCGGATACTGCTAAAGGAAGCTATTTATTTTATTTAGAAAGATATGTGGAAATACAGTTTCCTATTGGAAGAATAATTAAATGAACTGGAAATAAAATTAATATTTTGAATGAAAATTTAGTCCATTAGATTAAACGTGTTTGTCCTTTTTTTTGAGTCTGTAAAATTTTATAGGCTTATTTGATTTTTATGTGTTTTTCTGTCCAATTTTTCATTTGGTAGTCTAAAAATGTTAGAATTCCGTTTTTAGTTTTGTATATTTTCTTTATTTTTTCTGGGTTGGTTTGTCTGTAGTAATTTTCGACTTTGTTCGATGTTTTTTTCAATATTTTCATCATCTAAGTGTTGTACGTATCTGTGAAAGTGATTAATGATATGTTTTCTTATAAAATCTTTTAATACTACTGGTATGGCCATGTAATTTTGTAAGTATTGTTTAAATTGTCCTATTGCTTCTTTTGTTGAGTTTTGTCTGAAACAGTTTTTTTAATTCTTGCGCATTTTCATAGATATGTTCTCTTTGTTTTGTGTTAATCTTGTTTCTTCTGCAGTAGACTTTTAATTTGTGATTTATTGTTTGAAATAAATGAAATATGCATAATTGATGATTTACACCTATTTCATCGGCTACATTGTGATACATTGGAAATAAATCTGTTGTTAAGCAAATAAATGGTTTATTTTTCGTTGAATCTAAGATAAATTTTTTAGTATTTTTTAGTATTCTGCGACGTACTATTCGTTCTGAGACCGGAACATTAAGTATAGCATCAAATAATGTTAATCTGTAATGTCTGACTCCGTTAAGTCTTAAAAATTGCTCATCATATAAATAGTAGCCAGAATATTCAAATTTTTCGTTGTTGATTGTTTCCTTGTGATTTTTGTTGGACCAATTCTTGATTGTTTGATGAGATACATGGATTTTAAGGAATATTTCAAAGTATTTACTTATTTTACGAATTGATTGATATCTAATTTTCACTATTCCAGGTATTTTATCCATTATTTCTTGTAAAAATTGTTTATTTTTTCCAATTAATGGATTGTTGTATATTTTAGAATTTTTTTCCACATTTTTTGCATTGATATTGCTGTTCTTTGAATTCTGTAGTTTTTCCATTGATATTTTGTTTGTTTTTTGTTATTGTGCCTTTTTTTTGATAATTTTATGAGCTCCACAAACTGGACAAATTGGATTAACATATGAAAATATGTTATTTTCGTCTAAAAATAGTTTTTGATTAGTATTTTCAATATTTGGGCTTTTGTTAAGCCTTTCTGAAATGATTTTTCATAATCAATTTTTTCTTCAGAAAAATCAAAAAGTTTAAGTTGTATGAAGGTTAAATTACTATTGAGGACAAATTTGTTTTGTTTGGTCATAAAACATTATTTGTTCTCACTTATTTAAGTAATTTACTATTTTTTAAATCAATATTTTTTAAATTAAAGCAAAATTAGAACGAATTTTCAGCGAGGTGAAATTTCAACTGTAAAAAAAATTAATTTGAAAAAAAGCCTATAAAATTTTACAGACTCCTTTCACTTATGAAAAATAGTTTCTTTTGAAGAGTTATATATGAGAGATATATTTTTGAAGTTATTCTCCGTCATCCATTTCGTCAAGTTCTTTTTTGTAAGTCATGGATTTGCATTTCCTTGTAGAATCTTTCGAACTTGCCTGCTTCGATAAGATAAGCTGAAACTTCAAGAGCATCTCTATAGGTATAGTTGGACTCTTTGATAATTTGCTTTTTATCTTCATCCATGTAGGATGAGGTATTATTTATATTGGCCATAGCTATTACAACCTGTATATAATAATTAATATAATATTTTATTATTACTTTTATATAAATTTATCATTATTTGAATTTCAATATTAGAATAACCTTATAAAATTAAAAAAGATAAATTGATGAGCATGATAACTCATGCTCAAAGTTAGTGGATTATATTTGAAGATAGAATTTTAACTTTATCACCAATTTCTTCTCTAATTATTATGTTAAATTCTTTTTCTATCTGTTCTAAATTTTCAAGAGAATCGGTAGTTAATTGTACTTCCATTTCTTCAAGTGTTGTAATTTCTAGATTTTGACCATGCAATTCTGAAAAGCTACTATAGAATTCTATTGTTCCAGTTTCATATGTTTTCAATAATGCATTTATTTTAGTCTCATCTTCTTTGTTTAACGGTTTATTAACTACTATCTTCTTTAACATTTTTACCATCCTAATCACTCCTCATAAGTTATTATATATTCACAGTTTTCACATTTGCAGTTTACAACAGTTCCATCAAATGTGTGGACTTCATTTTTAATAATCATGTTTCCACCACATTTTGGACATTTTTCACTTGAATATTCACCAATCATGTTATCACTCCTTATTCTCATCGAGAATAGCTTTATTTGTTGTATCAACAATAATTACACTTTTACAGTTTTCACATTCGCATTCATATTTACTAAGCCCTAATTCTTTAATTACATTTAATTTGGCATGTCCACATTTAGCGCAAGGATCTCCAAAAACATTGATACTTTAATCATATTATCAAAACTCCATTTATATTTACAATTTTTAAAATAAAAAGTTTTTGAATAAAATTTATCCAAATAGAAAAATAATCAATGATAAAAATCATTAATTAAATTATTAAGCGTTTTGTTTGCATTTTAGATTTGTCAGCGGATTTTGTAACAAATACTGTTTCCGGTTCAATGCCCAATGGTTGGGATGGTTGTTTCTTAGGTTTATTATTTTGTCTGGATTTATCTTCACCCATATTATCACCTCCAAAAGTCAATAGTAATAAAATAAAAAAATGTTACTGTCGATATTAAACCATATTTAAAAAATTCAAAACCTATTTTTGCTTTTTAGTTTTATCTTCTACAATTTCATGATTGTCTTCAATGCATTTTTGTAAACTAACAATGTTCTTGTTGATAATTAAATCTGCATCCTCTTTATTTTCAATTGATGAGATAATTCCGCTCATGACAGGAGCCTCCTGAAAAGTGCTAACAAAAGTTATTGCTGAAATGAAATAGAATATGGAAATTGCATAACAACAAATTGATATAATTTCTAAACATATCAATGCTCTTGAAGCATTAATTAATAAAATTTCTGAAGACCTATTAAAGATTTGTGGCAAAATAGTAATTTCAATAGTCAGTATTACTCCAATGAACCCTATCATTGATTTATTTTATTATCAACACTAATATTTCGATTATTGACTTCATCATAGCGATGAAGAACTAAATTTAATAAAATTTCCTTTTCATCCATATTATTCACCAGTGCTTTTAAATTTAAAATTATTTATAGTTCTTGTAGATTTAAAATTTGGATTAAGTGTTCATTTCAATCCCCCTATTAGTAAGTTATGCCTTACTGGTAAGATTTATAAACATAAATAGTATTAGCAAGATTTAGTTTTCATAAAAATTGTATTTCAAAAATAGTCTATTAAAAAAAGGCCACAACCACAAATGTGGTGTGACCTATTAGAATAACTGCAATACATTTAGAATGAAAATAGTAATAAAAAATAAATTTAGTAAAAATAGTCTTCTTCATTATTAAGGGTCATAAAATTAAAACTAAATTTAAATAGAATTAAACTTATAAAACCTTTATTTTAAGCTTTATAATATTTAAAAATAAATTAATTTAATTAATACTATTTAAAATTTTTAAATGTTCTCCTATATTCATCTTTAATCCTTTTCATTTCTTTTTTTCATCATTTGGATTTCGATGGGGGCCTATTCTAACACCACCCAATCTTTTTTCATTATGATTAGGATTTCTTCTTTGTTTCCATTTATTATCTCGATCTTTTTCCTGTTTTCCAAACTTTCTGCAATTTTTAGAACAGTATTTGTCAGCATTATTCTTTGGTTTGAAACTTTTGCCGCACCAAGCACATTTTTTATGCTGTAAATTATAGATAACTTTATCATAGAGATTTTTTGATTCTTTTGAATCAAAACGAATTTTATTATTTTCTTTAAGCTTATTTAAACCCCTTCTAATATCGGTGGTGCTTCTTGAATATATTCTTTGATTAAATGTTTCATTTAAATCAACCAAATATAATTTACCTTCGGTTTCAATGATTTTAATAGAAATTAAATGCAGCCATTCTTCTTTTGAGATATAATCTCTAGTTGATTTATAATTTGACATTTCAACCATTATTTAAATAAATATCTATTTTTCCGTTAATAATTCATTAAAATTATTTGTTTCTTTGAGTATTGTTTTAAGATCATCTACTTTACCATTATAATCTATCCGAATATTTTCATCGTTTTTCTTTCAATATTGATTGTAAAATTGATTGTATCATCATTTTCCATTTTTGACGAAATATAATTAGCCAACAAACCAATTATTAAAGGAAATATGAAATCTCTAATAATAAATTCGCCAATCTGATAAAATATTGAATTATGTACTTCTACATGGTCAATGCTCTTTCTATATTCAACAATATTAATTTCATTATTATTTTCTTTTATAAAGTTATAAAAATCATTTTTAATTATTAAATGGTCATTATTTTTATCATATTCTTCAGTTATGAATAATGCATCACATTTATCGACCATAGATGATTCTAAATGTTTTTTGAAATCCTCAAGTTTTTTATCAGATTTAGTTATTTTTAAATCATTGTTCATTTTAACTCCTTTTTAAATTAGATATTTCAACCAAATGTTCTGGGTTATATTTTTGATATTACTGATAATTAAATTGAATTAAAAATTATTTTTTTATTTTTCTGAGTAAAATCTGGATAGTAACAACCCTGCACATGAAAATCAAATATTGGTTTAGACTCAATATAAAAGTTATAAAAAATAAATTTTAAATAAATCCCAATAATTCTGTAAAAAAATAAAAAAAAGAGTTAATACATTGTTAACTACTATATAAATCTGTAAATATCCAACTTGGGTCATAAGCTATGAGATATCCATCTTCACACCAGATTGCTCTGACATTTCCTGAAGTTGTATCTGCCACTGCAGCGGGATCTCTATTAATCCAATTTCCTCCGGTATGCTTTTTATGCCTAAGCCTTAACCTTATATGGCCTGTTCCGGATACTCTACATTTAACATGGACAAATTGCACATCATAACCTAAGGATTTGGCTATTCTGTAATACACCTGTCCCCAGTCTACACAATTGGAACCTTTTCCCGCTTTAGCATCATTGATTGTTTTCTTGTCTGTTTTTGAGAATCAAAGTATTTGCTGTATAATTTCTTCTTTGCTATAATAGCTAAAGCTTCATCAATAGTGTTTCCTTTGTAGTTGAATGTCTTGATAAACAGCTTCATTGTTGAGTCACTATAATCGGGAAGCTTTGACATTCTGTAAACGATTGCAGGAAGCCTTCCATTTGATCTTATGTATGCTTCAGTTCTTATGGCCATGTCCACATATTCTGCCTTGTCGATTTTGGTTGAGTTCTTTAACATTACATAGTTTGGAAGAAAATCCAAAGAGCTGTTATCCTTTATCACGGCCATTGTATACATTGCCACATCTTGTCTGAACCTAATTTCTTGGCTTTCTTTTCAACATCACTGCAGCTGCCTTTCAATGTCAATATCTGGTAGTAGTCACGCTTCTTGTACTTCTTTTTGTTCTGGATTAACCAGAATGCTATTGAGTTCATTGCCTGACAAAAACTTGTCCAGCTAATATTATCTTCTGTCATATATTATAATTTGTATTATCTTATTTATTATATTTTTTATATATTTTGGATAATAAAAATAATATCCAATCAAGTGTTGAAAATACCCTATGTTTCCAACAAGAGGGGAGTTGATAAAATCAATAGCTGAATTTTTGATTTGATTTAATTGGCCGTCATTGACATTAACGGCAAGGGTTGTCAATACTAGATTGGTTTTTAAACTCTGATATTTGAGATCAAAGTAATTGAAATTTGATAATTCAGAATCTTCATAAAATGTTGCATCAATCATTACTTCATCATAAGTTGTTTGATGAATATGTGTTGGATTGTTTCTCCCAAATCCTTCTAAATAATCAGAACTATCTGAAAATCCTGTTCCGGCTCTCATATGATAATGGTATTGTTTCCAATCTCCTTCTTCATCGGTTCCGGAATTATATGCGTCCCATGAAGAGGACATTACTAAATCACTAACACATCAAGTAAACAATAGTCTTTCTCTTGTCCAGTCATTATTGAACTAAATTTCATATCCTCATGATATGGTGTTAAATTATAATCTGTTTGCATAAATACAGATATTAATTGTTCATCATCACCATATGGATATTTAAAAGAATCATAAGCAGTAATAGCTCCACCAGCCCTTTTGAATCTGGCAAAAACTACTCTGCCATTTGCACATGATTGGCCTGATAAATTTTTGGTACATAAACATGATACTTCCATTGGAACAAAACGTGAACGTATCACTTTTCCTGAGTCAATTGAATCATATTCCACGCTTAAACCTTGACATGTCTCAAAGAAATCTGAGTATGTATCAGAGTTTGCATCAAAAAGTGAACCTCATCGCCAGTTTATAAAGTGCTTGAGAAGGTTGTTGATCTATCATAAACATCCAACAATAGCTTTGTTATTTGAGAAATTATTCCAACTGGAATTCTTGCCAGGATGCATGCTGGTTTGGATCCGTATGATGGAAGATATAATACTTTACATTCTGTGTTGTTCATGGTTTTGATCTTTAGATTTTTCAAATCACTTCTGAATAAATTAGAATAAGAATTGTTGGCTAACGAATCCAACAAAATATAATCGTAGTTTGATGAATAGCTGCTGCTCCTCTCGTTGTAATTACTCATTACAATATTGATTTGTAATTCTTTCTGCAATGTCATAATTAATATTTTATTATCCTTTTTATATAAAGTATATAATAAAAAAAGTAATAACATTAACGATTAGATATCTTGAATTTGGGTTCATCTTTCCACTCCAACATTATATGTAAGCTTTGAGAAAAAACCAACATTAACATTACCAATCGTTAATGTGAAAAAAAATGAAGAAAATAATTCTAAAAAGATTTGCAGTGAATGTTTTCATTTGAAATATTCACTTTAATCACAATAGCAGAAGATAAACGAGAATTTTATGTGAGTTAAGATTTCACCATTAGCGTTTTGAATATTTCTCTACAAAACATTCTTTAAACCGGCGATGCAATCAAACGGTTGATGAATCAGGAGCAGCACGGAATACAGAAGGGATGATTGTCTCTTATTATTCCGTCATGGCATCGACAAGTTGTTTTTCAAACTGCATAGCCTCAGCATATAGGTCATTCAGTATGCAGATTACTTCTTTGTCTGTTGAGTTGGTAACATCGACGCGTTTTGTAGAAAACGGAACCCTCCATTTCCAATTTTTCCTCGTCACTCGTAGAGGAGAATGCTCTGTGATTATTTCGCAAATCGCCTTTAAATCATCTGGGATATTCTTGCCGCTAAGAGCCATTTTAAGGTACAATTCTCCATTATTTTCATTAGCAATTTCATAAAAGTAATGGTTTTTGTTCCCCAACCGCTTCTAGCATCCTTAGCGTTAGGAAGAATCCTGCTCATAACATCTGTGGTGAATCGGGGTGTAAAGTTTAGTGCAGCGGTCTGGATCGAGATGTATTTCTCCAGCCTCATCCTTTAAACCAGCCCAACTCATTATAAGTGCGGTCACATGAGCTCTTGCATCCACATTCTCGTCATCTGATGGAATACTAATGTCTGAAATGTTCTCCTCGGTTTTTTCAGGAGGTATGTCCCGGCCATCGTTTACAAAAAAGAAACATGGAGTAAATCTTCTTTCTGTTTTGTGTCTTCAAATTTGAAATCCCAGCGAGTTTCCATGAATGATAGGAGTTTCATTCCTCTGTCATAAATGTGTTTTGCATCCCAGGAATCTTCTTTAGAGATTTCAACTTCACAATGACAGCCATTTGAATATCCTCTAGCCTTTTGTCATCAAAACCATCATTTTGCAGCTTTGAATTGATGCTCTGAGATAGCGGCAACATATTACCTAACGATGCAGACAGAGTCTTAATTTCTTCTGGATTGAACTGTCTGAAGTTGTTACGCCAGTATAGTTTTGTTGGTGTCTGAGGCAAAATATGCTCTACCGTAACTTTGTCCTTTACAACCTTTGTCAAATCAGCCCATGACAACTTGTCGAGCTTATACTTTGATGCCAATGAATACTCATACTCATATAGGAAATAGCGAAGCCCTCTCCAACTATAAAAACCATCCTTCGAGATAAACTGTCTGTTCATTTTTGTAACGAAAACTGTCACAGCGTCCCCTGTATTTTCATTTGTTGTATTTGTGAGATCTTCTGCCACATCAGAAAGCGACATATTTCCCATGTATACTTCGCGGGTTTTACGGTAATAATCGCTACTCTTATAAGTGGACTGAGATCTTCCCATACGGAATGTGATAAATATGAATCTTTCTACAGCCTTATAGAAAGCGATTCGTTCATCTTTGGAATATTCAAGCCTTGGAATCAATGAAACCGCAACAATAGGTCTGAAGTATGCGATACCAATATGATTCAGTTTGTCTATCCACACCTGCTCTTCTTCTGTTATATCTGGGCATTTTTCCGGATAGAAAGTATAATACCAATACTCCGCAGTCTCATTGAGACTGTTCACATAATCCCTTATTTCTTCAGGTTGTAGGAACTCATCTGTCATTTTCGGTGATGAATCTACTTCCATGTCATCGTCATCGTCCTGCTGATCAGACATTAAAACTGCAGGATCATCTTCATCGGGATCAACTTCGATTATGTTCTCGAAAATGGATTTATGCGAGAACTTTCTTAATAGGAATTTGATGTAGTCATCTCCGCGCTTTCTGGAATATGAATAATACATAATCCAGTGAGCTCTAAGGAATTCATCATCGGAAAGCAAATTATTCTCATTTCTTCCGAGCTGATAGTATACCTCGCTCCATGCCTTGTTAATAAGTTCTCTCAAGGCGATTTTATCTGTTTCGTCAAGTATATCGCTTGGGTATAGTGTGGTCAGATAAATAAGGCGGTTTTTCAAAAGTTCAAGATTTGTCAGTCTCTTGCCTCTGTTGTTCATAGTCTCGAAAGCGACAAACACATCGTAGTCATCTTTTATTTCATGGATATTGAACATGAGCTTCAATGTGAGTTTCCGATACAGATCATTAATTCCTTCTATTCCTTTTTTTTCTCGTAATATGCCTGGAGTTCCTTCCCGAAGAACTCTTTGGCATACTTAAGATTCTTTGTATAATAAGTCTCTTTGATAGTGCCTCCATACTCCTGACCGAGCACTTTGTATTTTAGATATTCCGCGCTCGGATTGTCGTTTTCATAACCGAACATATAGGTGATGATAAGGTTCTCTGGCGGTCGTTTCCTGCTAATGTATTTTGCTTTGATGTCTCTTATATTATCAAATCCAAGATATATCTCATCATCGCTTTTGCCGTTATTATCCGGCAATTTGCATGTGAATTCGATAATTTCATTAAGCATTATCACAAAGGTTGTAAGCCTCTGTTGCCCATCAACAATGTGGTATGCATCAAATCCACTATCAAGGAGCCATGAGTCATTATTGCCCAGTTTCCTGCTTTCTTCTCGATTCAGTTTCTTTAGTGATAGAAGTCCGGTGTAGTGGTATCTATCAGACTGAAGGTTAACTATGTCTTCCCAAAAATCACGAAGTTGTCGGCCTTGCCATGCATAGCCTCGTTGATAGTCAGGTATTCTGAATATCCTCTTATTAAATATTTGTGATAATGATTGTAATTCGTTCATTTTATAACCCACTTTTACTTCAATTCAAAATCTTCCTCTGAAACTTTTAATCCAGATACATATTCTTTTTTTCTTTTTTTTTTACTTAATTAATTTATGTTTAAGATGATTATATTGTGGGGACATTTACGATGATATCCCAACCGGATTCAACATTAACATTAACGATTCCATATTTGGAACTTGAATTCCTTTACTCTGCGATATATATGCAATGGTTGAGCCAAATTTGTTTTTCGATATTGTGGATGTTAATGTCAGCACCACATCACAAATGAAAGTTTAGAAAATTAGTTTTGATTACATTAACAGTACTGTTAAGGATTTGCCCAACCAGAGCAATTTTGCCATACCTATGTTATAAGCGAGTCAATTCGCCCAGGCCGACCCCCACGCCGGAGCGTAAGCGGAGGCGTGTGTGGGGAGGCCTGGGTGAATAGAATTGGCGAGCACTACTGTAAGGGGGAACCGACCCTCGCCGGCCAGTTCCGTAAAGCAATTAAATAAAAAGTTAAATATCAAACAGTCATCATGTTCCGTCCGACCACGGGTCGGACTGGACGCCTTGAGCGTAAGCGAAAGGCTATACTATATGACTAACAATATTTGCTTTGTCAAGGTTTGAGGAACAGGGGCTTGTCCCCCTGTTCCGAGTTTATGGTTTGAAGTAGATGAATTTGTCAAATTTAAGAACCGACCATTTATCGGTCGGTTCGGGGTTAAGTTTTGTAAACTTGATTTATCCTGCATTGGCGCTCGTGGGTAATTAAAGGGGGGCTTGTCCCCCCCTTAATTAGGCATCAATGGTTTCAATACATGATATTTAAGGGAAGTGAAACACATAACACTTCCCCAATGAATAACGAGTTTTTCCTACATATCAAAAATTTAGCTCCGGCTCTTAACAGACGATAAAGAAGAAATAAAACAAATAGTGGGAGAAATACTAGACATAGCAAGAAAAAGACCTAGTATACACAAAAATTAAAGCACCAGCAAATGAAGAAAGAGATAAAAAGAAATATTATCACAAAAAATGCAAAACCTTGACTTGACAACAATGAAATAAATGTAATATGTTTTTTATTATGTTCGTTATACAAAATAAATAATAAAATTTTTTTGAAATATGGGGTAAAAATAAAAGTAATAAAAATATATACTTCTTAGTTGTATAGTATAATTTGAGAGCTAAAAGTACTAAATATTTTGCATTGTATAATTGTAATAGTTTTATAAAAATATTTTTAAGTTTTCTTAACTATTCTCAACCAATCATATTCACGTTTTTTCATACTGTTGCATTTTGGAAAATTTATTAAATTATAATATTCATAATATTATTGTTACTATTTAATTACAAAAAGAATAGGGAGGAATTATTTTGTCTGAAGGAAATGAATTAGATTCAACTTGCGGTATTTCTGATGAAGAGCTAACTGAAAGATTTAAAGAATCTATCAGAATTGATCAAGAGATTTGTAAAGTTAAAGGACTTCCTATTGCGGGTTATGATGATGAAAATAAATGTGCATATCTAGAATATCCTGATGGAAGGAGAGTTTATGTCAAAGAAGAATAGGCTTCCTGAAATCATCATTTTTGCAGGTCCAAACGGCAGTGGGAAAACCACTATAACTCGTATGGCCAGAACTATTGGTGTTTACATTAATGCCGACGATATTAAAAGGTCAAGTTTATGCAGTGATTTGGAAGCTGCTGTGAAGGCTGAAGAGCTTAGGGAAGAAATGATTGAAAAGGGTGAAGATTTCACATTTGAAACAGTGCTCTCTACTGATAGGAATCTTAAATTGCTTAAAAAAGCTAAAGAAAAAGGATATTTTTAAGATGCATATATGTTTTAACATCAGATTATAAAATTAATATTGCTCGGGTAAGTATGAGGGAGTCTATGGGTGGTCATGGCGTTCCCGAAGAAAAAATCAAATCAAGATATTATAAGGCATTGATTTGATTTCTGAATTAGTTGAAATTTGTGATATTGTCCATATTTATGACAATACTAATGTTCCATTTAGAATTTTCAAAAAAGAAAGGACATATATTTCCATTGGGAAAACAAATACTGGAGTTATTCCGATATTGAAAAAACTCACGGGAATTAGTGAATATAGTAATTAAAAGCAGTAAATATTTTGTATAGTATATAGGACAACAGATTTTATATAATCTTATTTTATTAATTAAATTTTTTTAAGACTTTTTAACTTTTTTTTACTATCAGTTTTGCGTTTTTTTCACACGGTCACAGTTTCAAAGGTTTTAGTTTTAATAAAATCATTTTAATTTATATATTTCTTTATTGGTTATGAGTTAATTAATAAAATATTTTGTTAAGTAGTTATATATGTGTTAACAAATATTTTTTTAACTAATGTATTCTAAGGGAGCATATAATATGAATGATAAAACACAATTGATACTTAATTTCATAAATGAAAGTAGCTCTAATATGCCATATGTATTAAAAGATAAATTAATTAGGGATGGTAAAAATTAAAGTATAGATTTGAATTTGAAGAAATCAAGAATAGTATTGATGAGTTTATAGAAGGAAATGAGTTAAATAGATTTATTGTGTTGCCTGGAATTAGGGGTGTTGGAAAAACAACGCTGCTTTATCAAGCATATTATTATTTATTAAATGAAAACACATATTGCCCGATCAAATAATTTATTTGTCCTGTGATGATTTAAACAATATAGTTGATTGCAATATAAGAGAAATAGTTGATATTTACCTTAATAATCAGTTCAATACTCAATTAAGATTATTGGATAAAGAAATTTTTCTATTAATTGATGAATCACAATATGATAAGAACTGGTCAATGTCTGGTAAAATAATTTATGATCGTTCAGAAAAAATTTTATGGTATTTACAGGTTCATCAGCTCTAAATTTAGAATATAATGCAGATGCTGCAAGAAGGATGTTTAAAAGAGTCGTAACACCTCTAAATTATAATGAACATCTGAAATTGAAATATGATTACTCAAATATTAATCTTGGAAATTCTTTGGTTAGCTTGATTTTAAATGGTGAAGAGCAAAATGCCATAAAATATGAAAATGAAATGAACAGGGACTTAATTAATAATATTAAGTATAATTTTAATGATTGGGATGAATATTTGAAATATGGGGGATTTCTAATTTTGGCTCGTAAAATCAATTTTAGAAGACTTTCTACTAATATTGTGGACATGATTGAAAAAGTGGTAAATACTGATATGGTTGCTATTAAAAATTTCACTTTTGAAAATCAGACGAATTCAAATAGGATACTAAGATATCTGGCACTACAAAATGCAGGGGATCTTTCACAAAACAATTTGGCAAAATATTTAAAGACTTCTCAAGCAAATGTAAAAAATATTTTAGACATTTTAGAAAAAAACACATTTAATATTTTCTATTGAAGCTTATGGAACATCATCGAAACGTATGAAAAAAACCAAAAATATTATTTTGCAACAAGTAGCATTAGAAATGCATTATCCGAAAACTCTGGAAATACAATTAATGATATAAAGCAATATGAGGGAATACTTCTAGAAAATCATGTTGCATCAATCTTATTTAATTTCACACAAAGAGGAAATGATTGTTTTACATTGTATTATGATGCAAACAAGAAGCGAAATGTTGATTTTATATTGCAGCGAGATTTTAAAAATCCTGTACCTATTGAAGTGGGTCGTGGTAGAAAAGATAAAAAACAAATCACTCATGCAATCAACAGTTATGGTGCAGATTATGGAATTATCATCTCAGATACTACAACCAATATTGAAAAACACGATAATATTATCTATGTTCCTCCAAAAACATTTTCATTTTTATAATTGGCTATGCAGTAAAATACATAGGTTTCTGATGAAGCTTTTACTGAAAGATTTAAGCTTTCTATTAAAATAAATTAAGAAATAAAGGGTTTTTTAGTGTAAGTTATTTTTCTTTTAACATAAATTGAATTACTAAATAGATTCCTAAAGCTGCACTGAATACAAATCCTATTAATCCCAATATTGAAACATCAAATAGTTTAGGCCCTTTGTCTGACATGATAGCTAAGGATGATCCTATGAGTAATGCAGATAAAATAAGTGAAATTGAAAGCTGGTTCATGATTTCGCTAATTGATTCATGTTTAAGTTTTACACTTAAATTACCTTCTTCAAGTTTTGAAAGCATATTGTTAAGTGTTGTTGGCAAATCTTTAGCCAAATGTTCTATTTGAAGCATATAATTGGAACTTACTCTTGCTAATCTGTTAGGGCTGTATTTTTGAAATATTATTTTTCTAGATAATTTTTCCAGTTCAGTCACTGCATTAAAGTCAGGGTCCAATTTCATTCCTGTATCTTCAATTAAAGCCATTCCGCGTCCAATCATTACAAATTCTCTTGGTAATTGGATGTTATGTTTAATCATTACTTTTAGGAGCTGCTGTATTCCTCCATGCATATCTTTCAGGTCTGCACCGTAATATTTGTTCATTATGTCATTTACATCGGCTTTTAATTCAGGAGTGTTTTGTGCAGGTGTTAATATGTCCATGTAAATTAGCTGGTTGATAATATTGTCCACATTTCTGCTTAATAGCAATAATATTAACTCTGCAAGTTCTTCTCTGAAATCATCATCTAAAATTCCCATCATTCCTTCGTCAATGTAGCATAATACATTGTTTTCCATTATCATCATATTTCCAGGATGTGGGTCGGCATGGAAAAATCCGTCAATCATTATTTGTTTAAAATAAGATTTCACTCCTCTTTTAGCAATTAATTTTTATTATATTCCGGATAATCGTGAACCATTACTTCAGAAACTTCTTTTCCTTTTATTAATTCCATTGTAATGATTTTTTCACTGCAGTACTCTGAATAAGCAGCAGGTATATGAATGTAGTGCACTGCTCTGAAATTATGTGCCAAATTTTTCATATTGATTAGTTCTTCATGGTAATCAATTTCTTTGAATATTGAGCGTTCAAATTCTGTTAAAATAGATGGAATATTATAAACTTTAGTCTGGTTTATGTATTTTCCGATTTTATCAGATAAAAATTTCATAATCTTTAAATCTGATTCAATAGTTTCACGGACATTCGGCTTTTGAACTTTAATGGCTACTTCTTTGTTGTTTTCAAGAAGTATTCCTTTATGGACCTGCCCGATTGAAGCTGAACCTAAAGGCTTTTCGTCAATTTCTTTGTAGATTTCATTTATTGGCTTTCCAAGTTCTTTTTCAATAACTTCTTTTATTTCATTAAATGGTGTGGTGGGAGTGTTGTCTCTTAAGGATTCCAGTTCATTTGCTATTTCCACTCCAATTAAATCAGGTCTGGTACTTAACATCTGACCTAATTTAATATATGTTGGTCCTAATTCTTCCAGCACATCTTTTATTCTTTTGGAATAGATTCATCGGGTAATTCGTTATATTTTCCTCTTTTAGTATCTTTTAAAAAGGAAAATTCTTAAAAAGGTATTTTCTTCGATAAGGTAACCGAAATCATTTTTTTTAATGACTTTATATATTTCTTCTACCGTTTTTTAGAATCATTTTTTGTGTTGGAAATTATTTTCATATTTTTGTAATTAGTTAAAACTTCTATATATTAATATCTTAAAATTTCTCCAATATTCTTGCATATACCTGTTTTAGATTATCGTCTGATTTTTCATAAATCCTTTTAAGATAAGTTCGGGGGTACTTTTGCAAGGAAGTTCATTTTTGGAGTTCTGTCAACTATCAGATTATAATTTTCATCTAATCCTTTTGCTTCAATACCGTCTACACGAATATCTGTGTAATTCATCAGTTCCCTGGCCATATGTGTTACAATTATTCCGTAGGAATTGGATTCTTTAATCATATCTATAAATGTGGAAATAATTTTAACTGCAGCTTCCAGTTCTGTTATTCCTTCAAGTTCGTCAAGCAATACTAATTTTTCACTGTCTGTTGTTACAATCGGAATAAATACATTTAAAAATGATTCAAAAGCTCCGGCATCCAGTGATCTTTTCTTTGAAAAATGATATATTTCATCAAACAATTTGATTTTAGCTTCACCGGCACTTACTGGAAGTCCCATTTGCGCCATTATGGAAATTTGGGTTAGTGTTTCAAGAAGGGTTGTTTTACCTCCACTGTTTGCTCCGGTAAGCAGTGCTATGTTTTCATCATTTGTAAGCTTGTAATCAATTGTCTGTGTGTTTTTATTATCTTTTCTAAGAGCCAGTTCCAGATGCAGTGCCTCTTTTAAATTTATTTCATCGCCAAATTCAGGTGCATTTAAATCATATTCATATGCAAAGCTGCCTAAACTAAATTCATAGTCAAATTTAATTACATCTTCAACTTCTTTGATTGCCTGTTCTTTTATGGAGTTCAATTCGATAGCTGCACTTTTCTTAACATCAAAAATATCATTTTCTTTTTTTGGAGGACTGTTCCAATTGAATTCTTTGGATTTCACTGTAGTCAATTTCAATAGGGTATTTTCTAAGATACGGATCAAAATCAAATCCTGTTTTTTCTCTGATGATTTTTTTCCTTTCATTTATAATTTCATCAAATATTTTATTAATCTTTGGAGGGAGGTTCTTGTTTAATAGGTTGAGAATTTCATCTCCTTCAAGATCAACATTTTGTATGGCATTTTCTAATTCTTCATCCATATCCTTTTTAAAGAATTGACCAGTTCTTCAATGTCCACTTCTCTTTTATCAATAACATTAAGTTCATCAATAATTGGGATAATTTCTCCCAAAATTGTGTCCTGGCCTCTGATTTTTGTATTTCATAAACTCTGTTAAAAAGGTCCTGGTTATGTGTAAAGAAGTTTATTATTTTTTCAGGAACTATTTCATAATCATTTTCTTCAATATTGATCATTACAAGGTTTGGCATTCCTTCAAAATCAAGTATTCCCTGTGAATATACATAAAAGATAAGGTCATAATTCATTAATTCCTCCTGCAGTAACGGGGAATCAGTGGCAGTAATTATTGGATAATACTGATTCAGACCTAAATCAGTAAGATATGAATTGTCTTCTTCTGTTTCCACTAAAATAACTTTACTTGCATCATATTCAGCTTTCGGATTTTCAACTTCCTTTAAGTTTTTCATCAATCCTCTTAACTTGATTATTGGAAGCTGTGAAACCTGTTTTTTGCATCCATCACAAAACTGATTTGTTTTTCTATTTTTTCAATATCTTTTGAAGGGGAAAGCAGCAAAATCCTATTTTTTGAATAGGAAGTGTTTGAATATGCTAATATTTTGTTTATGATGTCTTCATAAATCTCCATTGCCCTGTCGCTTTTAATAAACTCATATGTGGGATTATTTAATAGCTGGTTCATTATTTCAATAGCTTTCCTTTGGCTGATTCCATCAATATTTGCTATTTTTTCAACATCCACATTTTCAACTATTTTTTGAAGATTTTCTTCTCCTCCAACACTATTTAATATTTTTTCAGAGATTTTATCCCCAATACCTTTTATGTTTTGCAATGTTACTTTCTCTCCTTGCATTTTAACCAAACCCTTTTTTTCTATACATTTTTATTTAAATATATATCCAAAATTCCCTAGAGCATTTGGGAAGTATTATTTCTTATTTGTCAATAGCTGTGTTATATTCCTGTATTTTATTTAAATAGTTTTCATCTCTCCATCGACCGTCAATAGCAAAATTAACAAGCCCTATTGATTTTAAGTAGGTAATGTCATTTAAAAGTGAAATATCTTCGCTATTTGAAATTATAATTTCTTCATTAGATAAGCTTTTATGAATCGGATATCTTTTGTTTTTCTTATCAATCAGAAAGATGTCCTCTGTGTTGTTCTTTAACTTTTTAGATTCTTTTTGGTAAATAATCTGTTTCTGCTTTTCATTAGCTCAACAGATCCATGAACAATAATTTCCAATTTGGAATTGTCATTACAGTTGTCTAAAATATTTTTCAAATCTTCTTTTTCAGTTCCGGTGACAATGTAATTATTTTGTAGTTTTCAAGACTCTTTATTGTTTGTGTATTTGTCACGTTCATGGAGTATGGTCCGTATTGGCCTGTAAAATCGGGAGACATTATTTCAATATGGTAGTGCAGTTTGTTTAATATTCCCCTTACCTTTCCTAAAACTTTTATTAAATTGTCATGAGCAATGTCCGGCCATTTCCAGATTAATTCATAGTCTCTGTTTCTGGAAATGTCAATAGCCTTTTGCAGATAGCTGACCATATAATTTATATTATATTCTTCCCTGCTTTGATTTATCACTGATGGGTCTTCAGGAGGTATCTCCAAATAAACCCTTTTTACATTATTTATTTTATCTAAATCAGTTAGATTATTTGTATAATAGGATAAACTGTATTGGTCAGTTTTTAGGGCATTGCCTTCATTTTCAAGGTTTATTTTTACCTGTTTATTGGAGTATAAGGAATACACTTTGTTTTCTAGTTTTTTGAAAAGTTCCCTTCTGATTTTATTGATTTCACTTATGGGGATGAATAATGTTCCGTCATAGTTAATATTGACTCCAACAATGACAAATGGGTATTTGTCAACTTTCAATAGCTGTTTTTTATTGTTTTTGTATCTACACTTCTTTTAAGAGGTTTTTCAAATGGAACTTCTCCTTTAACTTCACATTCAATTTCTTTTTTATTTGCAAGAGTTAACCTACCTTTTAAGTAAGGATATTTGTTTTTAATGGAAAATGTAAGTATTAATTTGGATTTAATAAAACTATTGCCTTTATTTTCAATTTCTTTAACTTTTGAAGTTAGTCTGTTTCTTTTTTGTAAGATATGCTGTTGATTCATTTAAATTGAAATGGTGTTTTTTATTCTGCTTTACTTTTTTAATGATTAAAACTCTGTCTTTTCTGTTAATGTCTTTAATTTCTTTATTTCTGCCTTTTTTGTAATGGTTGAATGTTGTTAAAAGTGGATTTTGTGAAATTTCAAATCCGTAGTCATCTTTTGATTTTATTAACAGTAATCCGTCACCTTTTTGTGGAATAGTTTTTAAATCATCGTCTAATCTGATGACTATCTGGTTGTTTTCACTATTGCAGACTTTACCTAATTTTAAACCGACATGTCCTGAACGGATGCTTCTGGAAGATGCATAATTGAATTGTCCTTCGCTAAATCCTCTATTAAATGCAAGGCTTATTTCTTCACTTTTGCTGGTTTTATTGCTTTTCAATTTGTTTAAGGCTTTTCTATAATTGCTCACTGCAATAGCCAAATATTCCTTGCTTCTCATTCTTCCTTCTATTTTGATACAGCTGATGTTTAGCTCTGCAATTTCTTTTAAATGATCGTATAAGGACAAATCTTTAGGTGAGAGGTAATAATCTTCACTGTTCAAACAGGATAATCTGTATTTTTGGCGGCAGGGCTGTGCACAACTTCCTCTGTTCCCGCTTCTGCCCCCTTTAAAACTGCTCATTAGACATTGTCCTGAATAGGAATAGCACAGAGCTCCATGAACAAATATCTCAAGTTCCATATTTGTTTTCAAATTTTTAATTTCATCTTTTCTCATTTCACGGGGAAGAACTATTCTTTTAATTCCTTTGCTTTCAAGATAATCTAATTTAAGCTGGTTTTCTGCAGTCATCTGTGTTGAACCGTGGACTTTTAGTTTTGGCAGGTGTTTGTTTATCAGCTCAACCAGACCTAAATCCTGAACTAAAACTGCATCTACACCTATTGAATATAGATGGGACAAATAATTCATTACGTCTTGAAGTTCATCTTCTTTAATTAATGTGTTTACAGTTACATAAACCTTGACATTGTGCAGATGAGCAGTGTTAACTGCTTCGGCTATTTCATTTAAAGTAAAGTTTTCAGCAAACCTGCGGGCACCGTATTCTTTTCCAGATAAATATATTGAACTGGCTCCTGCATTAATGGCTACTTTAAGGTGGTCCATGGAACCTACAGGTGCAAGTAATTCAGGAATTCTCATGTTTGTCCTCGTGTAATCTGCCTTCAATATAATTTCCCTTGTTGATATATGACTGTGAGAAATCCATTATCTGATATTTGTATTTGGAAAGCTCTTCATCATCTCTGTCTTTCAGGGAATCATTATAAATGGACAATATGTTTGTTGTGTATTTTTCATTGGAATATCTGCAGTCCAGGATTATGGAATCAATACCTAACTGTTTAATTTCATTCATTTCTTCAATTAAACATAAGCAGTCTTTATTTATAATGTGACTTTGTTTATTGTAGTCAAATAAAACTTTATACTTGAATTTTTTCCTTTTTTATCTTCTAAAATAGCATAATCTGCATTGTTGTGTATTATAAAATCTTTACCGTCATTTAAGTTACTGAAATCATCCTTACTTACAATAACTTCCAAATTCCCGTTTACAATCATTTCCAGATCAATATCTGAGGCATTATTTTTAGAAACTAACTGCTTAATTTCATTACCTGAAAGTTCTGAAGATAAAATCAGACCATCAAATCCTGCTTCTTTAAGATTTTTAACTGTAAATGAATTCCAGACATTCAGATTATGATTTCCGTAAATTGGACAGTCAAAAATCTCACCTATTCCAGGGAAATCTCCCATAACTGAAATAATTATTCCTTTTGATTCAAGCTCTTTAACTATTTCATTGCATTTAACAGCTTCTTTTTCATTAATAAATGATGATAATACCCAAACAAGTTCTGCATCAGGAGTCATAAGACTTGCTTCTTCTAAAAGTTTTGGAATATTTTCATAATAATCTTCAGGGTTATTGTATAAACAGTTTCCGTCAAAGTAAACTCTTTTAAGGTCAAATCCGGAAATTGATTTTAACTGGTCTAAATTATCAATAAATAAGGATATTTTAGGGTTTTCTTTTTTGCCGTTGTTATTGAAAGATTCATAATCTTCATAAAATTTGTTCAGTTTTTTTTCTTGTAGCTTTAACGGACTTTTTGGTTGGAGTGTAGTGATTTAACAGTAAATCCTGTGCCTGAGCAAGAACATCTCTTCTGATCTGGTTAAGTTCACTGATTGGAATAAATAAACTGTCCGGCATATTGTGGAATTTGATTTCATCTATGTAGAATGGTGTTCCTCCGGTTTTTGATAACTGCTTTTCAATTTTTTCTTTTGTAATAGGTTTGTTTTTTAGCTTTTTCAAATTTGCCGACGACTTTATGTCTGAAATTGATTAATTCATCATCTAAATAATATTCAACATTAACAAATCCTGTTAAGTCTTCATTCCAGCTTAGGGTTAATGAAAGTGGGACATGGTTTTTAATAACTTCTTTTTGGAATTTTTTAAGGTTTTCATGAATTGACTTGGAAAAACTGATAAATACTTCTGTACCTTCCTTAACCAAACGTGTTGTATTAATTACAATTTCATTTTCGTCCTGTTTAACAATGTCTTCTAAATAAATTCCTTTGATTTTGCCGTTGTATTTGAAAGCTATTCCGTCACCCTTTTCCAGTGTGATGTAATTGTCTTTATTTTTGATTTCAATTGTAACTTCAGTGCCATCTATTTTTACAATGTCGCCTATGTATAAACCTTCATGACCTGAACTGCCTCTTCCCATTACTTCACCGGGTTTATCTCCCATTATGTATCCGTTTGTAAATTTCCTGTTGAATACAAGATGTAAATTTTTGGCATAATCTCCGGTATTTCCATCCAGTATATTGCGGTAGCTGTTTACGATGGTTCCGATGTAGTCTCCGGATTTCATACGGCCTTCTAATTTTAGTGAAGTTACTCCAGCATCTGAAATTGCGTCCAGATTATTGTATGTAGCCAGATCATGGGTTGATAAAAGATATCCATTTCCAATATTGTATCCTCTGTATTTCAAACGGTATTCCCGTCTGCATGGCTGTGCACAGGCTCCTCTGTTTCCGCTGCGGCCGCTGTTGTATGAAGACATATAACAGTTTCCTGAAACGCTATAACATAATGCACCATGTCCGAATACTTCAATTTCCATATCGATATTGTCTTTTTCAGCTGTTCATGTGTTTTAGCTATCTGTTTTACATTAATTTCACGTGGAAGAACAACCCGTTTAATATTGTTTTTAGCAGCCCATTTAATGGAGCTGTAATTGCTCAATGCCATCTGTGTTGATCCATGAACTTCCAAATCAGGAATCAGGGTTTTTAAAAGCCAGCATATTCCGAAATCCTGAACAATAACTGCATCCACTCCTATTTGATATAATTTAAACAGGTAGTTCATTACATCAGCTATTTCAAAATTGTTTATTAATGTATTTACAGTAACGTGGACTTTAACTCCATTTAAATGAGCATATTCAACAGCTTTTTCTATCTCTTCCATTGTGAAGTTTTTAGCAAATGCTCTTGCTCCGTATTGTTGTCCAGCTATATAAACAGCATCAGCACCTGCATTAACTGCAATTACAAGCACATCATAAGATCCAGCTGGAGCTAATAATTCTGATAAAACCATTTTATTATTACACCCTAAGATTTAATCATTTAAAAATATGTTTTTTGTAATATAAATAAATTAAAAAATAGTTAAAGTTTAATATAGTTTAATTCAAATTAAAAATCATGTACATTGTTTTTGAGGGAATTGATGGTGCAGGTAAATCTACTCAGATTAACTTGTTAAAATATTGGCTGGAAGAAAACGGTTTTGATGTTGAAACAGTTGTGGAACCGACAGATTCAAAAGTTGGTAAGTTAATTAGAGAGATATTACAAAGACCGGATGCAACAACTGACAGAATTCAAAAACATTGGGTTTGCTGTTTGCAGCAGACAGGATGCTTATTATGGATAAACTTAATGATGATTCTAAAGTTATTTTAAGTGACCGCTCTTTTATTTCTAGTTTAGCTTATCAGGAACCTGCAGACTGGATTAAACAGATTAATAAATATGCAAAAGAACCTGATCTGGTTTTACTTTTGGATGTAGATGTTAAAACTTCTGTAAATCGATGCTCTAAAAAGACGAATTTGAAAATGAGGAATTTTTTAAGTAAAGTCAAAAGCTAATTATTTGGATTTAATTAGTAATTTCAATCATGAAATAATTGATGCAAATACTGGGGTAAATAAGGTCTCAACAGATGTTAAAAAAGCTGTAGCCCCGTATATGGGTATTTGTCCGGATTGTATTAGGTGATATTATGAGCGAAGTCTTAAACAATGTAGTAAATGTAATAAGTGGTTTGGATGGTGTTCTGGAAGTAAGGCAACTTTCCAATGATGATATTTTAAAGATAATTGATATGGAAGCACAGCGTTCAAAGGATTTAGTTCCGGTATTTAATGAAGGAGTTCAGGAATGTTTCAAAAGGGATGTCTGTTTTGTAATTTTTAAAAAAGGATATTTCAGAGTTCCTCCAACGCCTACTGTTTTACTGACATTTGACGGAGAAATATTGGGTCATGATGTTTTTGCTCCTGAAGATAAGGAAAAATTCAGGGCTGATGAAGATATTATGTTTTTAAGTGATGATTTTATAATTTTTAAAGATGTATTAAATAATTACAATTTGGAAAAAGGCAATGAATATTTTGTTTTACCGCCTGTTCCATTTCCGGAATTGGATCCCTTTAAATTAGATGGTGTTGTTTCATCAAGTCCGTCAACTAAATCTGACGAATATTTAAAAAATAAGTATAGTTATGGTGATGATTCTTCAATAGCTACAATTATTGTTTCATTTAATATTTAAATATTAAAATATTCATTTCTAGCTTCAACTAGTGCTTTAACATTAGCTAGTGGTGTTTTTGGAGCTAATCCACAACTTGGGGCTATAATATCAATATCTTCACTTAATACTTTTTTACATCTTCTTTTACATCTTCAGGTGTTCCGCTCAATAATGTTTTGGATGTTGAAATGTTTCCTACAATAACACAATCATTCTCAATGCTCTCTTTAGCTTTTGGAATGTCAACAGCTTCTTCTATACTTATTCCGTCAAAGCCGACAGAGGACATGTCACTTATAATAGGTTGTGTTGACCCGCAGATATGCAATACTTTTTGCACATCAATAAAATCAGCCAAATCTTCAAGATTAGGTTTAATCATTGATTTAAATTGAAGAGGATCAATCAATTCCGGTGATGCTGTAGGTTCGTTTACACAAATAACATCTGCATTATGTTCCTGAATTGCTTCAATATAATCCATACTTGCATCAAGACAGTTTTCCATAGCTATTTCTATTTCATCAGGATCAGTTTTCATATATCTTACGACATTTTCAATTCCAAGCAAATGTCCTGTTAGTGTAAATGGTCCGGTAATTCCAACGATTATCGGCAAATCTTCATATTTTTCTTTTAAAATATCAATAGCTTCAAGAACTACTGGAATACGCCCATTTTCTAAAAAAATCATCTGGTGCTTCAATATCATCTGCAGATTCAAAAGGAGTTCCAGTTACTTCCGGAGTTCGCTCATTGTTTCCGAGATTCACTTCAGCTCCCATAGATTGTGCTTCAACTGTAAGTCCAAAAGGTATTCTTGCACATTCAAGGCCTGCAAGTTCATGTAGGGAACTTCCTAAAATTGCCATTTGCTCAGGATTGGTATGTGCTTCCGGCCAGGAAGCATTAGTCTGTTCCATTGCTTCGATAATTCCTGCTTGTGTTACACTTATAACAGGTTTAACTTCCACATCTTCACCTGAAAGTGCATTTTCAAGATTTTCTTTTAGATTCATATTAATCACTATATATCTTTGTAAAATTCTTCATATTTAAAGGCATGTTCTTTGCAATTTCCAGCACACCTTAAACAGCCAAGTCCTGAACATAAGTCTGTTCTTAATTTAAATTCATCTTTCTCAAAAGACAGAGCATTTTCAGGACAGGAATCAACACATTCCATGCAGTAAATACACCTGTCAAATTTTGCAGATAATGTATTTTCAATATCAACTGTGTTTAAATCATTTTCTCCTAAATCTGCAATATCTCTCTGGTATAATTTAGTTATTTCAGGTTCTGTTTCAATATTTGGGATTTCCTGAATGCCGTATTTTTGCAGCCACTGATTATACATCCAAAAGGGCATTCCCTGTTCATAAATAGCCAGTTCAAGGGAATATATTTTTTCAAATATTTCAGAAGTAGCAAGCATTATATGATTGCTTTCAATTTTATCAGCTAATTTCTGCAGTTCACCTAATAATTCGGGGTTTAATACAATATCTTTAGCCATAGCTAATGATGTATTTCCAATTTGATAAACCTGTTGGGGGCCTGGTGGAATTTGTCCTATGTTTAATGATTTTTTAGCATCAACATAAAATCCGGAAGCTCCGGCCATATATACACTTTCAATTTCATCTAAAAGGATATCTGCACTTTCAGCCAGTGTTAACTGTCCGGCTCTAAAAGCACCTAATGCCTTTCCAATATTTGAAATATCTTTTCTTTGAGATAAACATCATCCTGCAGGTAAATTGTATTTCTAATTTTGCCGTCTTTTATGATTTTATCATCACTACCTAAACTAAATGCAGCTATTACTCCGGTTCCTGTAATTCCCTTTGCTTGTATGTCTGATTTTTTAATGACATTCCCATTAACAGGATCAATTAAATCTCCGTCTTCAACTATTAAATTGTCATTAAGAATTTTCATTCTCCAGAACATTTCCTCTTCATTAATATCGCAGATTACTCCTGGAGAAGCCAGCCGGCCTTTTTCAATATTCTGCCCTTCAATAGCAGGTCCTGCTGCAGCTGATGCAGTATAAATTTCTCCGTCAGCAATCAGGGCCATTTCAGCATTTGTTCCAAAGTCTATAATAAGTGAATATTCATCTTTTTCTAAAGCTTCGGATTTATAAAGCATAGCTAATGCATCTGCTCCAATTTCATGTTTAATAGCTGGGGAATGTAAATTTTGGCATTGGGATTAATATCCAAACCTATTGCTTGAGGATTTAATATTTTTCCCCCGTCTGGATGGGGGAATTATATTTTTTCTTTTAGAGCATTTTCTCCCCAAAAAGCCAAATCCCTTATTTCAATATTGTTAAATAAGGATAACTGTATTATTTCCGCAAACTGCCAATCTTTCCACTTTATTTAAATCAATATCTAAATTAGCTATAATTCGGTTTATTGTAGTTATAAGAATGTTATGGGCAGTTTCACGACCTATATTTAATGCAAAGTGAAGATGATCTACTACATTGGCTCCAGGCAATGGATGTCTTAGAGTTATAGCTGTAGATATTGTTTTACCTGTGGTTAAATTGTAGCTTTGAGCCCTGATACCGCTAGTTCCAATATCTATAGCTATTGCATAATGTTCTGCCATGGTTATCTAGTTTGAATATTCCGGTACGAATTCCCCTACAATGTCGCTGTATTCTTTTCTTAAATCTTCCCATGTTTTATGGTTCTTCAAGATTGCATCAGCTAATTTTGGTGTGTGGTAAGCTTCTACTCCGTATACTGTCATAGGCATACTTTCAACATAGTCTTTTCTTACAGCTCCTCCACCACATCCTATTGCAGGTACTTCAAGACCTTCTTTTCAAGTGCATCTACAACTTTTGGAAATGCAGTCATTGTAGTTGTCATAAGTGCAGTACCTGTCATAAATAATGGATGGTACTTTTTAACAGCTTCAACAACTTTTTCTCGGTAGGAACATCCTTCCTAAATCGATAGCTTCATATCCTCCTGCTCTTAAAAACATTAAGATTAAGTTTTTACCGATATCATGCGGATCTCCTTCAGCAACAAAACAAACAACAGTTCCTTTTGTTTCACTTTTTTGTGTCCAAGAACTTTTTCACATTCTTTTACACTTTCCATCATTGCATCTCCGGCAAGCATTAAATCAGGTAAGAAATAAACTCCTTTTGTATAAAGTAAGCTCACTGCATCAATACCTTTCATAAGTCCTTTGTTTATGATGTCCAGTGGTGAAATCTCATTTTAAGAGATTCCTTAACATCGCTTAATACTTTTGCTTTATCTTCATAGAGCACTCCTAAAGCTATTGATTTGAATGGTTCTTCTGTTGGCAATCCTTCTTTTACTTCAGGATAATCCTCAGGTTTTATAGCTGCACCTTCTACAACTATGTTGTATCTAATAGCTATCTTATTTTGATTTATTTTATCCTCTAAATCTTTATAAGTCATTTCAATCCCTTCTTTTTTATTATAATTCATAATTCTTAGGATCAAAGTCCTCTACTTTACGCCCGTATCGTTTGGATGATTGTTTGATGAATTTGCTGGAATCTTCAGGTAATTTCTCATAGATTTTCATAGCTCCATTGAGGCTGTCCTGTTCAAATCGGGTTAACTGCATTTTTTGTCTTCAACAGCTTCTTTTATGATAGCACCAGCTTCAAGAGCTCCAGCTATACTTCTTTGATATGGATCATCACCATGTTCTGCAATAACACTACCAATTCTATGTGCGTTGTCATATGCAAGAATTAATGCTTGCGGGTCTCTGTATTTGTCTGCTAATGTGTACAGGTCTCTTAATATTTTATTGTTTTCGGTTTCAATAGCTGTATTCATTAATGCAGCTTCATATCCTGTTGCCTGTAACCAGACTTCAGGTGTTGTTCCACCCATTTCTTCTCTATGATAAACTGATTCATTACTCCAGCAGTCAGTTATTCCAGCTATTAAATTTCCCATTAAGTCAGAGTGTGCACAAACAGCATTTTTACCTTCTGTTGCAATAGGAACTCCACTTATTGATTTTACAATAGGGTTTTCATAACCGCAGTCTTTAAGAGGTCCTTTTGCACCACATTCCACAGCAACTAAACTGTTGCATGCTCCAATAGCTCTGGCTATAGCTGCCAATGTATGAGAACAGTCTTTATCCAATAAGCCTCCTGCTAAAAACATTGCAGTATTTGACTGGGAACAGTTAGTATCTCCTCCCGAACTACCTTGTGTTTGCTGCAGATTTTTACAATTTCTGTCCACATGAATTCCATATCTATACTGCCTAAAACTCCGATTCCAAATAATATTGCTCTCGGGTCTCCTCGAGAGATTCCGTAATCTGAAACAGATTTTCCTCCGGTTGTTTCAATACAGATTATTGATGCTCCATTTTCACAGCATTGCTCGATACTTTCCATTACCTGCTGATATTGTGAAGAAGTTCTGTAATTTTCTCCTTTTGCTTCATCTCTAATATCTGCAGGTGTAGCTTTAAGTGCAGTTTTAATTCCATATTCGTCCTGGAATTTTTCAAGAACTTCAACCTGTGCCTGAGTACATTCTCCTGCCCAATCAGGATTTGCAGTTTGCTGTGCAATATGTTCCTGTTCTAAAATAAATGAGGGCAATCCGATATTCACAGCCCTTTGACAGGCACTTATTGCAATATTTCTACATTCTGATACCATGGTGTCTTTTGAATTTTCAGTTCCTTCTTTTGGAGCAACTTTGATTATCGGATTAACGTAGCCTGCTCCGATTTCCAATCCGTTTTTTGTTTTAACTGGGTGTTTTGAAAATCCGAAAGTCATTTCATCAGGATTTTCGTACTCCATTTTTGTATACCTTTTCATAGTATCACCTCAGATGGTTAATAATAATCATTAAAAGTATATAAATTAATTGTCTTGATTTTTTTAATTTAATTTAAGTTATGGATTTTGTTTTTGAATTAAAATAATATACTTATTTTAAAATGATGGTGTTTTAGTTATAGTATGTTTTCATTAAAAATAGTTAAAATTGGTAGTTTATTCTTCTTTTATTTGAAAAATAAAGCTTTTGCCAAATAGGTGATTTTATTTGACTGTTATAAAATAAAATTTTATTTATATTTTTTAATTAAAATTTAATTAAAAGGTAAAATTTATTCTTTACCTTCTAATTGATTTAATCTGGCTTCAATAGCCTCGTATAAGAAAACTTTAGCTTTTTCAAGTTCTTCATAAGTTCCTATGAGTTTAGGTCCAAATTCACTATGTTCTAATTTTACATCGAACTTTTCAATAGCATGAGCAAGCATCTGTTCTCCTACACCATTAGGCAGGCCCATTTCAAATTCCTGTTTTTCATCCATTGTTTATTCCTCCATATATTCTCTTACCGGAGCAAAATGTTCAATTAAGAAATCTTTAATTCCATTTTTAAATCCATTGGATGTAAGTCTCCATTTGAGAAATCATTAATTAACTGTTCATGAGTAAGTTCAATGTCTCCTCCGAATTTTTCAGGTCTTTTGATAAGTAAAGTTTCCTGGTTTGGATATACAAATGTTTCAGCTATTTCAATCATTGGATTTCCTTCAACTTCTCCTTGAGGACAATAGCTTTTTTGATTTTCTTGGTAATTTCTTCAACTGAATAATCAACAGCAATGAAATTTCCTTTACTTGAAGACATTTTAGCATCTCCGTCAAGACCATGTAACAATGGTGTGTGAATACAAAAGGGAACTTTTTCATCAATTTTCTCCAAGTTTTCACGTGCGAGCATTTGAATTTTCCTTTGTTCCATTCCACCAAGAGCGATGTCTACATCTAGAGCAACCATATCTACAGTTTGCATAATCGGATAAATTACACTAGCTACTTTAGGGTTATCGTCATGGCGACTTACCTGATCCATACTTCTTCTGGCTCTTTTTAAAGTAGTCATGGTAGCTAATTTATAAACTTTAGATGCATAATCTTCGGTTAATTGGAAACTTGAACCTAGTATGAATTCAGTAGTTTCATCTAAACCTAATGCTTTAAAACATTTCATATTATACTGTGCAGTTTCAGCAATTTCTTCAACACTTCCTTTTCCATTTAAAAAAGCATGGTAGTCTGCAAGAAGTATTTTGATTTTAAAACCTAACTTCTGAAGGGTTTTAAGTTTTTGCACTGTTACTGCATGACCTAAATGAATTTTACCTGAAGGTTCATATCCGGTATAAGCTATAGGCTGTTCTTTTTTTAAGAACTTCTTTTAATTCTTCAGTATCTATAACTTCTAAGGTTCCTTTCTCAATTAATTGAATCTTTTCTTCAATGCTCATCTTAATCACTTAATTAAATAAATGTAATTGTTAATTTTAATAATTTTGACTTCATCACCAATATTGGAATCTTTTTAAATTCATCTATCATATCCAAATCAACAGCAGAGTAATCTGCAGGGTCTAGAATTTGAATGTTGCTTGGAGATTTGGAGATGATTGTTGTTGTTTCAATTTCATCAGACTTTTTAAGAAGTATTATGTCTTCACTTTCTTTTAAAGGTATTGTGTGTCTTTTTATGGTTGCTTATATCTATTCCAACAACTCTGTTTTTATCAATGTCTTTCACCTGCAGTATTTTATTGTCATATTTGATAAAATCATCTGTTTCAAATTCGGGAATTCTGATTGAAATCCAAATTCTATAAAGACCTTTTCCAGTAGATTTGTCTTCACTGATAAGTCTTGGAGACTCTTTAGTAATTCCCCCAAATTCTTCTTTTAAGCTTTCAGCTACTTTTCTACCGGTTTTCAATGATCCGATATAATAATCATATCCTTCTTTTAATTTGGCTATTTGAGGACAGTAAGCTAATTTGTCACTTTTGCTTTGCTTATCTAAAGTTCTTTTAACAACTTCATCAGCTTTATCATATTCTTCAGGTTTTATATCTCTGTTGTCTGCTCTAAACTGAACAACTGATTCATAATAACCTGCCTGAAGTTTACTGCATGTTGGACAAACTGTTTTCATTATTCTTACAGAAGTATCATGGGTTTCATCAAGCTGAACTCCGTAAACTTCTCCAATAACTTCCACATAACAATTAGCTATTGTTCCTTTTATTTGGTCAATTTCAAGATTGATAATTTCATTTTCAACAAGGTCGTTGATTTTAATGTTTCGCTCTAATGCACGGTAAATTATTTCATCTTCCGGTAAAAATGAATCTGTCCATTTTCCTTCTTCGATTCTACTGTTGCAATGGCTGCAGATTTCTACTTTAATATTTTCTGGAATTTCAATCATTTGAAAATCTTTTAAAAAAGCAGTCAATGCAGATGTCTCCAACCATTTTTTATCAGTGCTTCCGCATTCTACACAAAACATAAAAATCATTAAAAATAAGTTAAAATAGGATTTATAATGGTTTTAATGGAGCTTTAGCACCACATGCAGCACATTTTAATATGAATATCCTATCTTCTCTGATAATTTTAGTATCTGGTCTGTTACATTCGTGGCAAATAACATATTTTTCCACATAATCTTCTAATCTTTCATTGATTAGGTAATGTGTAAATTTACCTTGTAAAATTGCTCTTGAACCTTCTAAATTACCTGCAGTACCTAATTCTCTTAATAAAAATTTTAATACATGTTGTGGGTCTCTGTTTAAGTCTTCAGCAACATCTTTAAAGTTTTTATAAAAGTTCTGTTACCTTGTATATCTGAATAAGCTTTAGGAATTTTAAATCTTTTGTGTTCAAATACTTCAGGAGGTAATTGGTCTATTGCTCTATTTAATAAATTTTCGTATTCTTCCATATTATCACTCCGTAAAATTAGTATAAATATAATATATTAATTTTGATTTTAATCATTTATTAAGTTATCCTATTTGATTAAAAATATAAAATAAAAAAAAGAAGGTTATGCTCTTTTGAGATAACCGTTTGTTGGTTCGTAGATTACTCCTTTGTGTTTTAGGTTTCTAACCATTTCATCTACTTTTTCTTCACTTATATCGTATTTATCACTCATGTTAGATATTAAAACATTCATTGGTGCTTGTCCGGCATATTCTTCTTCAAGTAATTCAATTTCAGAAATAATTCTTTGTAATTTATCTCTGTCTGATTTAGGTGTTCTTCCTTCTACTTTATCAATATCTATTTCTCCAGTTTCCGGATCAACACCAACTTCTTTAAGACAAGCTAATTGTAATCTCACAGCTTTTTCTGCATCTTCTTTATCTACTGTGTCTTTTAATCTTATTTTGGCACTAGCTTCGGCTAAACGGATTATAGCTTCTAATTGTCTTGCAGTAATTGGAACTGGAGATTCTTCATCACCAGAACTGTTCCTTGTACTTACATAAAACTCTTTTTAAAACCATGTTTGCTTCATCGGTAAGTTTCGGATTTATATTTTTACGGGCATATGCAATATACTTTCTAAGTAATTCAGGTTCAATTTCATAATTTACAGTATTTTGCTGGTGTATTTGAAGAATGTGCTGTGCGAGTTCTGAATCTCCTTTTACACTTGGTTTATCTTCAACAACAAATATTAAATCGAAACGAGATAAGATTGGAGAAGGTAAATCAATTTGCTCTGCAAGTATTTTAAATCTGTCAAATCTTCCAAATTTAGGGTTAGCTGCTGCAAGAACTGAACATCTTGAATTTAAGGTAGCCATAATTCCTGCTTTAGCAATACTTACAGTTTGTTGTTCCAGTGCTTCGTGAAGTGCTGAACGGTCTTCGGACCTCATTTTATCCAGTTCGTCAACACATACATTACCCTGGTCCCCAAGCTACTAATGCACCTGCTTCAAGAGACCATCCACCTAATTCGTCTCTAACTGCTGCTGCGGTTAATCCTGCTCCAGTTGTACCTTTACCACTTGTATATATACTTCTTGGAGCTAATTTTGAAACATATTTAAGCATTTGGGATTTACCAATACCTGGATCCCCAACGATTAAAATATGAATATCTCCTCTTAATCTGGTTTCATCTTCAAGCTCTTTTTGCAGCACCACCAAATAATTGAGAGCAATAGCTTCTTTTACATCCCTATAACCTCTGATTGATGGAGCAGTAGATTTGATGATTTTTTCATAAATATTAGGGTCTTTGGAAAGTTCGATGATTTTTTCTTCATCTTCTTCTGTAAGCTGCAATTCTTCAAACTCTTGTTCTAAAGGTTCAATATGATTCACATAAATGTAGTTTTTAAATTTACCGCTGCGCTCTTCTCTAAATGTTTTTAAAGTTCCGGTAATTCTTACTTTGTCTCCGGATTTAACTGGTCTACTAAATCATCTTCTAAAACCATCAGCATTTGTTTAGGTTCAGTTCCTCCGGATAAATTCTCTAATGGTTCTTGCATTCTTGCTGTTTGGGTATCAACATATTTTGATTCCTCTTGCAGCAATCTAAATGATCTTCCACCACATTCGCTACATAAAGAAGGTTCTATAATCCTGCTGTCGGAACGTTGTTCTACTTCATGTAATCTCATACAGCCTCTACATTCAAAGACTCCAGTTTCAATTCTAGGTCTTATTTCATCTGTTTTTCTTACAATCCCATCTGCAGCGACAAATGTCCCAATGTACTTACTTAATAGTGTTTTTAAGGGAATTATATTAGAAAGATTTTCAAAACGAATATTGATATCAGCATCTTTCACTAATGGGTCAATATTTTTTATTGCACTTTTAGATGCTTCAATAACTTCTTCAGGTTTTTCAATTAATAAATCTGCCAAATCAGGGTCAAACATTTCTAAATCCTTGTAATCTACAGTAAGTGACCTTTCATCAGGGTATTTTTCAAGGATTTCAAATACATCATCTTTGTATGTTGTAGAGAAAATTCCTCGAATTTTGCAACAGATGTTCGTGATTTTGTACTAGCATTCATTAAAATATTATTAATTTTTCATACTTTAAAAAATATTGTATTGAGCATTTGATAAGTAAAATATTATATAGTAATAACAAGTAAAAATATTATTAAATTATTAGATAGTTTTTTATTTAATAAAATGAGGATAATATGAGAAAATCTAGATTAAATTTATTTAAATCCACATCCATGCTTATTTCTGTTGTTGGAATCATAATGATTATTTCAACAATTGTTGTTGTGGCATATGTTGGATTTAGTATGGTTTCATCAGGAATTACTAATGAAATTTCTTCTGGTAATCAATATGATGAACTTGCTGAATTGAAATCTTCATATAGTGATTTGGAATCACAATTTGATAGTGTAAAATCTTTGTATTATAATAATGGTGATACATCTCAAGTTCAAAAATATAATGATGCAAGATTGGAATTAACAAAAGCGGATTCTGCTATTCAAAATGTTCAAAGTGCATTGATTCTGGTAAATCATCAAATGAAGTTGATAGTAGAATAGATTTTGCTAAAGAAAAATTACAGAATGCTACAGTAGCATACAATAATCTTTAATCTTTACTTTTTTTTTTTTTTTAGGTTTAAAATCCAATCCTACAACATACATTTCTGAGCTTTTTTACGGGAGGATGGTGGTTTTGTTGTTTTTACCTGTCTGTATTTCTTTTTAAGTCTGGTTAGCATGTCTTTATATTCCGGGCCTTGAAATACTTTCATAACTAAGTTTCCTTTAGGTTCTAAAATATTATCAGCTATTCCAATAACTGTGTTTGTCAAATCAATGGATCTTAACTGGTCAATATTTTTAATTCCACATAATGATGGTGATGCATCAGAAATTACGACCTTAGCTTTTCCACCAATTAAATTCATAACTTTTTCCTGAACTTCTGATGTTGTAAAATCTCCTCTAATTCCATGGAAGTTTTCTTCAGGAAATGGTTTTATTCTATTTAAATCCACTCCAATTACAAGACCTTCTTCTCCGACTTTTTCTAAAGCTACCTGAGACCATCCTCCGGGAGCTGCTCCAAGGTCTACAACAGTATCTCCTTCTTTAATAAGTTTGAATTTTTTATCTAATTGTTTGATTTTATATGATGCTCTTGAGCGATAATCTTCTTTTTAGCTTTTTTGTAATATGGATCATGTTTTTTTCCATTTGCCAGCGACTGCCCATTTTTTATTCTCCTTTAAATTTATCTAAATCCAGTGCACTACACACAGGATTTCCAATTTTAACAACTTCAACATCAACATCTTTATTATTAATTTCAAGTAACATTACAGTTCTATCTGCAAGTCTGGGAACAATAGGACTTCCCGGATTTAATAATAAAACGCCATCAATCTGTTCTATTTTAGGCTGGTGGGAATGTCCTGTAACTAAAATATCCGCACCTAATTGTTTTGCTAAATAAAGTAACTGTTGTGTGTCTGCCCGCGGGTATACTTCACCATGAGCAATTCCAATTTTTATACCTTCAGCTTCGATAACTTTTGCATTGGGTAATATTATTCCAGCAGCTCTATCCATATTTCCTTGAATAGCTATTGTTGGAGCTATTTTTTCTAATTCATCAATTACTTCCATGGAAGTTAAATCTCCTGCATGTAATATCAAATCAACATTTTGAAATGCAGATATTACATTTTTAGGAAGTTCTCTAGCTCTGTCTGGAATGTGTGTCTGATATTAATCCAATTAGCATAAAGTTCATCTCATGATTTAAAAATTTCTAATTTATTATTTTATCAGTTATCCTTTTTAATATTTGTTTTTGACATTTAATTGAATTTTTGTTAATTATTTTTTAAATATAAGCTATTCTGTTCAATCTTTTTTTAAAAACAAAAGGGTTATAATATCTTAAATTATATACTATTATATATCAATTCTTTGAGGAGATATTAAAATGGGCGAAGTTAAACTTGAAGATATTTTAGAGATATTGAATAATTACGACAAAGATAATATAACTATAGCTACTCTTGAAGTCACACTTCTTTGCATATTTTACAAGGTGCAAAAGAAGAAGGTTTCAGAACAGCTATTGTTTGTGAAAAAGGAAGGGAAGTACCTTACCAACGTTTTGATGTTGCAGATGAATATATAATTGTTGATAAATTTAAGGATATTGTTAATGAGGATGTTCAACAAAAGCTTAGAGATATGAATGCTATTGTTATACCTCATGGTTCATTTGTAGCATATGCAGGTCTTGAAAATGTTGAAGATAAATTTAATGTTCCTATGTTTGGTAATAGGGATATTTTAAGGTGGGAAGCTGAAAGAGACAAGGAAAGAGCACTTCTTGTTGAAGGTGAAGTAAGAATACCTTACAAATATGATAGTCCTTCAGAAATTGACCGTCCTGTTATGGTTAAATTCCCTGGTGCAAGGGGAGGGAGGGGTTATTTTGTAGCATCATCTCCTGAAGAATTCAATAAGAAAATAGAAGCTATGAAATCTCGTGGATGGTTAGAAGATGCAGATGTAGCTAATGCACATATTGAAGAATATGTTCCTGGCTGTAATTATTGTATACATTATTTCTACTCCGCATTGGAAGATAAGGTTGAATTATTAGGTATGGATACAAGATATGAATCCAGTATTGATGGTTTTGTAAGAATGCCTGCAAAAGATCAATTGGATATTGATTTAAGCCCTTCTTATGTAGTTACTGGTAATCATCCGGCAGTTATTAGGGAATCATTACTTCCTCAAGTATTTGAAATGGCTGATAAATTGGTGGAAAGTGCTAAAAACTTGTTGCTCCGGGATTGAATGGTCCGTTCTGTATGCAAACTTTAGTAAATGATAATTTAGAAGTGATCTGTTTTGAAATAAGTGCCAGAACTGATGGCGGAACCAATACATTTATGGGAGGTTCACCTTACAGTTATCTGACTTATGGAAAACCTATGAGTATGGGTAGAAGAATAGCCCTTGAAATTAAAAATGCGATTAAAAAAAAGAATTGGAAAAAATAATAACTTAAGATTATTTTTTTCCTTTTTTTTTTTACCTATTTTTGCTTGTTTTTCTTTTGCAGCAATTGCTCTTTGTCTGTTTCTGTAAGTGTATGCTCCAACAAAACCAACTAATGCTCCAACTATAAGCACTACAATAAGTGTAATCAACATAGTTACCTGTGGATCAACAGAACTGTCTGAAAGAGGTCCAAAAACACCATATGCTGCAAGTACAAATAATGGTGTTGCTGCTATTGCACCTAAAATAGCACCCCATTTCATATTTTTAGCTTTATAACCTACATAAAAGCAGACCAATAGCTGCAAATGCATATAACCAGTCTAATTGATATTGTGCTGCAACAACACAGATAAATGAAGCAAATGCAGCACCCATTATAAATGATTTCCAATCAATAAAATTTTTAAAATCCATATATTTTTCCCCTTATTTTTTAGAAGAGAGTAATCCTCCAACACCACCAGCAATACCCATGACTATTGCATAGTATATTAAATATCCTAAAACTATGAAGACGGTTGTAATTCCGGATACTGTAAATCCAACCAAACCTCCAAAGATTCCAAATAGTGCTCCTCCAAAGGTTGCAATTATAACAAATAATATTGCAGCTACTATGGTTCCAAATGCTCCTGCAACTGCAGCATTCCACATTCCGCTTATTGCTCCATCATGACATATGTATCCTACTATAAGTCCAACAAGAAGCAATCCTATAAATTCATAATGTGCAAAGAATGATTTTACAATTACTGCAAGGATAAAACCAAGAAATACTGGTCCCCATTTAGTCATTTTTATCACCTGTTATTAATTTTGTTTTCAAAGTTATTTATTTTTTCTTCAGGATTTTCCATTTCATCTTTTGTTAAATACATTGTAGCTATTGGAGTTTTTCCAGTTGTTTTAGCTATTTTATTTAATGTTTTTTTCATATCCGCTGCTGCCGCATGTACTAAAAACTAGCTAAATTCTTGATTTGATTGCCGTATTCTTTTAAATAGCTGTATATTGGTGTTGCCATTGTTGCTGCCCAAACAGGGGTTCCAATTATAACCAAATCATAATTTTCAGGGTTTTTAGTTACTTTATTGATTTCACAAACTCTGTTTGCACCTGCATCAAATCCTCCTTTTATGTATCCTATGATTCCGTCATATTTTTTTTTCAGCTGTAATTTCTTCAATGTCACAATTCAGGTCTTTCTGGATAGCTTTAGCTATTTTTTCAGTTTGCTGTGTTCTTGAATAATATACAATTAATGTTTTCATATTATCACTTTTTATAAATCGCTTTCTTTTAATTTTTCTTTTATTTGTTCTAAAACAGCTTTATGCATTCTTTTTTGTAAATTCTGCTTTATCATTTTGGTTTAATACATCCAAATACCCTTGTGAAACTAAATTAAATGCAAAAGGTGTTGGAATAACAGTGTTTATTGTTTTGATTTCCATCTGTCCTGAAGATATCCATTCGATAACTTTAAGTGCATTATTGACATCCATATAATCTTCTAAAAGCTTCTCTTCTAGCTTCTTTTAGGATTGAAAAATTATTATCCATTTCCTGAACAAATTTAAGCAGTATTTTTCCTCTTACTTGTTGGCGTCCAACAGATTTCGCCTCACCTTTATAATGTCTAAGGGTCATTAGTGACCTGCCTGCACAATGTCTGAATCTGCTGGCTAATGTTTCTGTTTTATTTAATGATTGTGTTAGGATATTTTTAAAGTTTTCTGGAGTTAGCTGTCTGAATGCCTCTAACCCTCCAAGTGTTCCTTCTGCACTTAAGTAAAATCCGTTGTCTGAGATGGATATTGTAACATTTGTATTGTATTGTCGTGCAACAATGTAAGCTACTGCTCTTGAAAGTGCATCATTTACTTTTCTTCCAAATAAACTGTGGAATATTACAAAGCGTCTGTCACCAAATCCTTTATAGTATTCAATCAATAATCTCTGATTGCTCGGTATTTTGGCATATGTGTACTGTTCTACAAAATATTCGTAAATTGAATTGGCTGCAAAATCATCTACATACAGGTAATCATATATAAACTCCATAATTTCATGTTTGCTTTTTCCGTATCTGAATCTTGTGTCCATATGGGCTCTAGATCTCTGAATATCCATAGCCAAATCAAAAGATAATGGTAACTGCTGTGAAAACCAGGAAGGAATTGTTGGAGGTCCGTTTGCCGGTGAAACATTTATTGTCATTCCTTTTCCATAATTGAAACGGTATGTTCGTCCGCCTAAAACAAATGTATCTCCTTTTTTTAGTCTTTCCATAAAGTCTTCTTCTATTTTTCCAACAGTTTCACCATCACATTTAACTAAAACTCCTGAACTGTCGGGGATTGTTCCGATGTTTGTTGAATATAACATTCTGGCTAGTTTTCCCCGTTTACCAAAGGTGTTTTCCTTATAATTTATCCAGATTTTAGCATAGACATATCTCTCTTCAAGTTCTTCATATTCTCCAGCCATATAGCTTAAAACATCTTCATAATCATCTCTGGTTAAATTTTTGTAGCAATAGCTTTTTCTGATTACATCATATGCATAATCAATGTCCCATGGATTTTCAATACTCATTCCGTAAATGTGCTGGGCCAGAACATCTAAACAGTTTTGAGGAATGTTTATTTTATCAATTTTGCCTTCTTTTGCATCTTTTAATAAAACAGAACATTCAACCAGATCATCACGATTTGTTACAATAATTCTTCCGGTGGATTTTTCATTTAGTTTGTGTCCGCTTCTTCCGATTCTTTGAAGAGCTCTTGAAACGGATTTTGGAGAGTTGATAAGAACAACCAAATCAATATATCCGATGTCTATTCCCAGTTCCAGAGATGTTGATGAAACTACAACTTTAAGTTTTCCTTCTTTTAATTTGCTTTCAGTTGCCAGACGAACTTCCTTTGAAAGTGAGGAGTGATGAGCCATTATATTTCCATCATTATAATTTTTTGGAAACATTTTTTTAAGATTATAAACAAAACGTTCAGTTCCGCTTCTTGTATTTGTAAAGACAAGTGTGGTTTTATTTTCCTGAATCAAATCATCCAACAGGTTATATGTTCCAAGACGGGTATCTTCACTGTCAGCCAGCATAATGTCACTGACTGGACAAAGAACTTTCATATCAAGGTCTTTAAGATAGTTTATATTGATGATTTTACAGTCCCGCTCAACTCCATATTCATAACCTACAAGAAATTTAGCTACTTCTTCAAGAGGACTGACTGTAGCTGAAAGTCCGATTCTGGTATACTGTCCGATTAAATGCTGTAAACGTTCAAGTGATAAACTTAAATGCACTCCACGTTTGTTTTCAGCAAGTGAATGTATTTCATCAATTATAACATATTTTACATTACTTAATTTTTCTCTAAACTTTGGAGCTACAAGTAAAATAGATAAAGTTTCAGGAGTGGTAATTAGGATATGTGGAGGCTTTTTAAGCATTTTCTGTCTTTGATATTGGGTTGTATCACCTGTTCTGACGGCCTTTCTAATTCCCAAATCCTTGCCTGCAATTTTCTCAATACCTTTAAGAGGTTCTTCCAGGTTTTTTCAATATCATTATCTAAAAGCTTTCAGTGGTGAAATATAGATACAATAAACTTTATCTTCAAGTTTTCCCTTCTGAGAAAGGGTTGTTAGTTCACTAAGTATGGATAAAAAAGCAGTTAATGTTTTTCCTGATCCTGTAGGTGATGAAACTAAAATATTGTTCCCTTTGTGAATATCTACAATTGATTTTTTCTGAGCGGGAGTAAAATCTTCGAAAGTTTCATCAAACCATTGTCTAACCCATGGATGTAGGGTTTTATATATCTGTTTTTTTGAATAGCTTTTTGTTTGCTCAGTTATCATTTTTATCTCAACTTTTATCTTAAAGATTATATATTTACTAAAACTAATTTATTATTAATATAAGTTTTAAACTTTTAGGAGATATAAAATGTCTGATTTAATTTTAAAGGAAGCTATTGACAATCTCTCAAATGATGATGTAAGTGTAAGAAAGGAAGCGATTAATGATTTAATTGGTGTAACTGATATTGAAGCTATTGATCCGTTAATTGAAGCAACTACTGATGATAATGCTCAAATAAGATTTAAAGCAGCCGAAATTTTAGGTAATATGGGGGAAGTTGCCAGAGATAAATTAATTGAAAAATTTGAGGCATCAGAAGGCAAAAATAAACGTTTTTTAACATTTGCTCTTAAAGAAACTAAAGATGAAAAAGTTATTCCTTATTTTGCAAGTGCTGTGGAAGATGATGATTTTGGTGTAAGAAAAACAGCTATCAGAGCTTTGGGGGAGCTTCAGGCACATGATGAATTATATACAATAGCTAAAGGACTTGAAGATGAAGACTGGGGTGTCCGATTAGCTACTATTTATGCATTGGGAGATTTAGCTTCTGATGAATCTATTGATTTAATTAAAGATGCAAGGCGTAATGAAAAAGATAAAGACTTTAAAAAATCATGTAATAAAGCACTTAAAAAAGCTGAAAAAGCTAAAAAAGCAAAAGCATCAGGTGAAACTTTATCAAAAGTAAAACCAATAAGCACAATTAAGGAAATGGAAAAAACCAATGTTCAAAAAGCTATTAAAGAATATGAACAGTATGTGACTGAAGAACAGCCAAAAGATGCTCCTTATAAAAGATTATGTATTCTTTATAGGAAAAATAATGATTTGGAAAATGAAATTAGGATTTTAAATAAAGCAATTGAAGTTTTATCTAAGAAAAACCCGGAAAAGAAGATTGGTTTGAAAAAGATTAGCTAAATTAAATTAATCTTATACAAATCATTTCTTTTATTTTTTAAAAGGGAAGTTCCTCTCTTACTTTTTTTATTTCATCTAAATCTATTTCGGCGATTTTTAAGTTTTCTTTCTCATCTAGCTGAGTAATTACTTCTCCCCCATGGATTTGTAATAATTGAATGGCCGTAACTGTGATAGCTGGCATCTCTGTTTAGTGCAGGTGCAACACCAACACAATAAACCTGATTATCCAGAGCTCTGGCTCTAAATGTAAGCTCCCAGTGAGCAGGGCCTGTTGTCATGTTAAATGCTCCGGGATAAAATAAGATTTCAGCTCCGGCATTAACCATTAGTCTGGCCAGTTCCGGAAAACGTATATCATAACAGATTCCAATACCTACATTTCCAAATTCTGTTTTAGCTATTGTGAATTTATTGCCTGAACTTAATGTATCAGATTCTTTAAAATAGATTTTTCCTTTAACATCAATATCAAATAAATGCATTTTTCTATGTTTTGCTATTATTTCACCATTTTTATCAAATAAATAGCTTGTATTAAAGATTTTTGAGTCTTCTTTTTCAGGAATGGATCCTGCTAAAATATAAGTATTATTTTCATCAGCTAATTTGGCTATTTTGGATAATGTAAGACTGTTTGTTTCTTCTTCACAATATTCTATGAATTTTTCATTGGAATAAGGGCAGTTAAACATTTCAGGAAGAACAATAAAATCAGCATTTTGTTTAACAGCTTTTAAAATCATAGATGTAGCATTTTCAATGTTTTTTTCTTTATTGTCAACTACATTAATTTGACATAGTGCAATTTTAATTTTCATTTTAAACACTTTAAAAAATAGAAAAAAAGTATGAAATGATTCATACTTATGCAATATCTGCGGTTTGAAGTACAGCATTAATATCACTAGAATTAATGGCATTTAATGAATCGCCACTTATTTTAAATACATATAATTCTCCATTACTGAATAATGATACGTATCTGGTGTAATTTCCACTGGATTGTTCTAAAATTACATCTGAAGCGTTTCTACCATCTAATGTTATTGTTTGAACTGTATCTATATAATCACCATTTTCTTGAGCATAACTAATTCTATCTTGAGTTATATCTTTTAATGATGTGGAATCATTAGACACGTTATAATATTGAATAGTAGTGCCATTTTCATTTTTAAAGAAGACGGAACCTTCATGGTCACTGTCAGTTCCATTTACTTCATTCCAACTGCTTGGATAGCTGAAAGAAAATCCTGCTTCAGAAAATTTAACCATATCTCCACTTTGTGCAGTTTGGTTATTATTATTTGGTCCTGTAATGACAATTCCACAGATGACGATTATTGTAATAAGTATAATTGCTCCAATAAGGATTCTGTTTTCTTTAATAATCTCAATTGTACTTTCTTCGTCACTAAATTGTTTTTTCTTTTTTTCAGGAGCTTTGTCAAATATTTCCTTTTTAGGAGCTGAGGGTTTCATTTTTGGAAATTTATATCCACAGTTCCCACATGCAGGTGCACCATCGTAACTAGGATTTCCACATTCGGGACATTTTTTTCACAGCCTAACCTCCATTAAATTTAACTTTTATTATTTATAATATTTAAAACTAAATGTTTTTAATTAGTGAAATATAAATAATATGTAAGTGTGATAGTATGGAAAAACCTGAAATTATAAACTTTGATAATATAAATTATGCAATTTATAAAGTGGGTAGCTGGAAAAATCATTATGAAATAAATCAAATTGGATTATCTAAGGAAGTTCCTGTTACTAAGGCTACATTACATCATGTTAAATTAAGTATGGATGAAATTAGAAAATCCGAGTTTGATATTGATAATAGAACTGTTAACGGATTTGTAGCTATTGCTTTACAATTAAATCCTAAAATTCAAAAAATGGATTTGGATGAGGTTATTGCTTTGGAGCAAAAAATATGAAAATATTCTTGAAGAATTGGATAATTTGGAATTATTAAGTGATGATGGTTCTATTTCTTTAGATACTGAAGATTATCTCATTTTCAAATTAGAAAAAGAGTGTCATGTAACCAATTCAATTCCGGCTAATTTACATACTAAAAAATATTATGTTGATGAATTAAAAAGAATTGAGAAATCTTTAAGCTAAAAAGCATCTAATGTTACTTTTTATCTCTTTTTAACTCTTTTGGAGGTTCTACTGCAACAAATTCAATTCCTTCTTTTTCAAGTAATTCTTCAGCATCGTTTCCAAGTGACGGAGCTACAAGCAATCCTCAATTTTCTTTTTTGAACGCGACATTCTTTTAAATAGTCATTGTCATCATCTTCAAAGTCAGTAAGGTATCTTTTCAGTTGTTTTACAGCACTTACTCCTGCTTTACGTGCTTTCAACTCTAAAATCATTAAGTTATTGTCACGGTCTTTTTCCTAAAATATCTATAAATCCATGTTCAACACTGTATTCTCTTGCTGTTGGTTTAAAGCCTTCTTCAATCATATGGGGCTTTTCCATAATCATATCCCCCATATCTTTTCATAACCTGCCTGTTCAAGTTCTTCGAAGTCTTCAATATTGGCATAAGTTATGTATTGGACTTTCCTGATTTCAACGATTAATAGTTCTTTAGGTGTTCTTCTATGACTTTCTAAAATCAGATTGTCATCTTGAATATAACCTCTTGTTTTGGATTTTGGAGGTTGCCAGTTTACAGGTTCTACTTTTTTTTTCCTGGTGTATTAAAATGAACCGTCTGGTTTTATTAGGATTATACGTTCTCCCCAATTCAATTCACTTAATGCTCTTCCTTCATAAGTAACTTTGCAACAGGCATATATGGTTATTGTAGCTTTTTTTTCTTAATGCTTCTTCTACTAAACCATAAGCATCTTCACAATTTGGGTTTTCTAGTATTTTATATTTCATTAAAATAAGATTACTGCAGTTTAGTTTAAATATTTTATTATGAAATTTATTATTATGGATTTAGACGATTATTTTATTTCAAAACGTGAAGAATATATTATGGATTCTTTCAGATTCCAAAATGGGGAAGTGTTAAACAATGCTGTTGTAGAATATATGACCTTCGGAACTCCAAAATACGATGATAACGGATGTATTAATAATGCTGTTGTATACTGTCACGGTTCTTTAGGAAATTATGCTTCAGTTAGCAAATTATGTCCTTTATCTTATGCTGGAGGTCCTTTTGATAAAAATGAATTCTTTTTTATTTCACTTTCTGAACTAGGTGCTCCGGGTTCCTGCAGTCCCTCAACAACTGGGTTGAATAATTCATTTCCAAAATATAGTGTTGAAGATATGGTTAATTTTCAAAATAAGTTCTTAAAAGATAAATTCGGAATAACTCATGTTAGGGGAATTATTGGAAACTCTATGGGTGGTTTTGTAGCTTTAACCTGTGCAGTTCTATATCCTGACTATGCGGATTTCATTATTTCCGGAGCAAGCGGTTATAAAGTAGCTGGACGTAATTATATTCTCTCAAAATTAGTTGATGAGATTATTTCAACTGATGAAGATTATGACTCTGGAAACAATACTTCTTCATTAGAAAGAACATTAAGATTAGCTACTCAGGCGGTTTACAGTTTCGGCATTTCAAAAGAAGCTCTTCACAAAATTCCCAATAATCAGTTAGATGTGGAATTTGATGAATTTGGAGATGAAGGATTGCTTGACAGTATTTTTGATGTTAAATATTGTAATGATGCTACTTTGGATTATGATATTGAAAAGGATTTGAATAAAATAAAATCTAAAGTTTTAATAATTGGAATAAATCAGGATCAGTACTTTCCTCCAAATTTAGATGCTATTCCAATGTATAATTTAATTGAAGATTCTGAATTAATTATTTATGACTCTGATTTGGGTCATATTGGATTTAGGGAACTTGAAACAATTGAAAAAAGAATTATCTGAATTTATGAAAAATTTCAGGTGATGATAATGGATGTTAAGATTGCAGATTATGGTATAATTGGTGATAAATGTTTTATTTTGTATAATATAAGTGGTTTGACCAATAATCAGTTGGAATTTTTAAATAATAATCTTGATGATGAAACGCAAATAGTAGAAGATAATCTGCTATTAAAAACAAAATTTAAAAAGAGTTTTTCCCATTTAAAAGTAATGAATCCAAAATTAAAGAAGATGATTTTATTTCAAGAGAAGAAATTGAAATGAATTTGTTTTTATCCAGTTTTTTAGAAGATATGGATTAAAAAAAGATTTTAAGTAGCTAGAATTATTCTAGCTATTTTGATACTTCCAGCATATGTTTTGTAGCTTTTAAGGATTTTTCAGCTATTTCTTTTGGAACAGTTACTTGCGGTTCTTCGTTTTTAAGTGCATCTCTTACTTTTTCTAAAGTATGTAATTTCATAGTGCTGCAAATAGCTCCTTCAAGTAAAGGATATAATTTTTTTACCTGAAATTTCACTTTCAAGTCGTGTAATCATGTCAACTTCAGTACCAATTACAAATTCATCTTTATCACTTTGAGCAATATATTTTAACATGCCTCCAGTTGAGAGGACTTTGTCACATGCTTCCTGAACATCAATATTACATTCTGGATGACAAATTATTTCTGCATTTGGATGTTGTTTTCTTTTTAATTCAACGTCTTCAACATGGAATAATTTGTGAACATAGCAGTGTCCGCCTTTTGGAACAGGTATAATTTCTTTAGAAGTTTGTTTAGCTACATTACTGCCTAAATTATTATCTGGTCCGAAGAGTATTTCATCTTGAGGTAAACTTTCAGTAACTTTTAGTGCATTAGCTGAAGTACATAAAGTATCTGCATGTTGTTTAGCTTCAGCAATACTGTTCACATAAAGAATTACTCCTGCATCAGGGTGTTCTTCTTTTGCTTTCAATAATTCGTCTTCAGGTAACATATGTGCCATAGGACATTCTGCTTCTAAATCCGGAATTACAATTTTTTATCTGGATTTAAGATATAAGCAGTTTCAGCCATAAAATCCACTCCACAGAAAAATAACCAAATCTTTATCTTCTATTTCAGCAGCTTTCATACATAATTCTAATGAATCTCCAAGGAAATCAGCTATTTCTTGAATTTCTTTAGGCTGATAATTATGTGCAAGGATTATTGCATTTTTTTTCATCTTTTAATTGTTTAATTTCATCTTGTAAAGACCCACTCATTATTTTCACCTATTGTTAACATACTTTCTAATTTCGTTAGTAATAATTGATTTATATTTTTCTTTTTTATTAAAGTCTTTTATCCAAAATGATATTTTCAATGTGCTTTCTTCAAAATTTATGCCTTTTGAAAAAACTTGAGCTTTTGGATTTTTAGAATACCTTTTTGTCTGTTTATAAAATCTAAAATATATGTTTTAAATTCTTCAATGTCTATATTCAAACCTATTCCAATAGTTAAATCTACTCTGTGCCTTTCTTTTTTATTGTATTGTAAATATGTATTGTTGGTTAATATGGAATTTGGGATATTGCTTAACACACCATTGTCATCCCTAATAGTTGTTGATCTGAGGCTTATTGTTTCTACAGTTCCTTTCATTTCTTTGATTTCAAGAGTATCTCCAACTTTAACGCTTCTGCCCATTATCAGCAAAATTCCTGAAAAGAAATTGGATATAAGATCTTTAGCTGCAAAACTTACTGCAATACCTACAATTCCTAAACTTAACAATGTTCCTGCCAGATTTATATCAAATATTGGCAATATGGACATCAGTGCTATAAAATAGATTATATAATTTATAATGTCTCTAATAAGATAAATCAGAGTAATGTCTTTTTAAATCTTTTATTTTATTCATTAAATAAGCTACAAACCTTACAATAATACTTGTAGCAACTATAATCGTTAAAATGAAGATTAATTTTGAAATAGGATCTTCTAACATATCTATAATATTCATATTATGCACTTAAAATTTCTATTGTCATTAAATCGTCTGCAACTTCAACATTTTCAAAAACTTGCTTAGCTTCTTTTAATAAATCCTCAGTATCAGTATGTCGTGTACTGATGTGAGTTAATATTAATTGTTTACTGTTGGAGCATTTAGCTATTGTAGCTGCATCCTGTGATGTTGAATGGAAATTTTCTCTAGCTTTGTCTTCATCTTCAAGTGTGTATGTTGACTCATGGATTAGCAAAGTGCTGTTTTTTGCAAATTCAATCATTTCATCACATGGTCGGGTATCTCCTGAATATGTGATTTTTATTCCTTTTCTGGCAGCTCCAAGAACTTGTTCGGGTTTTATGATTTTCCCGTTTACTTCAATTTCTTCACCATTATGCAGTTTTCCAAAAAGAGGACCTACTGGAACGCCAAGTTCAATGGCTTTTTCTCTTAAAAACCTTGGTTTTTCTTTTCTTCTATTGAATATGCAAGATTAATTACATTATGCTTAACTTCTTGGGATTTAATTATATATTCAGCAGTTTCAACGATTGTTCCACTATTAATTTCTATAAATTCAACTTGAAAATCAAATTTACAGTAACCTAAAGAATAAATTGCATTTTCAACTTGTTTAATGCCTTTTGGCCCATATATTTTTAATGGCTTTTCTCTTCCTCTAAAATTCAAAGATTGTAATAACCCTGGAAGTCCCAATATATGATCTCCATGATAATGACTAATAAAAATCTTAGATATTTTCATTGGACTTATTTTTGCATATATTAACTGTCTTTGGGTAGATTCTCCACAATCAAACAACATAACTTCACCAAATGCTTTTAAAATTATCCCAGGATGATTTCTAGTATATGAATGAACTGCTGAAGAGGTTCCTAAAAATGTAATTTCCATTTAATCACTTATTATATATTATAATAGAAATATATATCAACATATAATTTAAAATTTTGGTGATTTTTTGGATAAAATAATTGAGTACATGCTTGAAGAGGATGAAGGTTTTGGAGATATTACCTCTGAAGCAGTAGTTAATGAAGATAAAATTGTAAATGCTCATATTATTTCTAAAGATGAAGGTATTTTAGCAGGCATTAACATCATCAAAGAAATGTTTGAGTCTAGAAATGTCCAAGTAATTTTTAATTTAAAAGATGGAAATAAAATAGCTGAAAATGATTTGCTGATGAGCTTGAAAGGTGATGCAAGGACAATATTGTTGCTTGAGCGCTCTGCACTAAATCTGCTTATGAGAATGAGCGGTGTAGCTAGTGCTGCTGATTATCATGTTAATCTGGTAAAAGATTATGATGTAATAATTGCAGGAACCCGTAAAACATTGCCGGCTATTGGAAAATTTGATAAACAGGCATTGAAAATCGGTGGTGCCGATACACATAGATTTTCCCTTGATGATATGGTTTTAATTAAGGACAATCATATAGCCAGTGTTGGAACTCCTTTGGAAACACTTTTAAAAGCTAAAGAAAATGTCAGTTTTTCTAAAAAATTGAAATAGAAGTTGAATCTCTAAATGATGCTATTGACTGTGTTGAAAATAAAGCAGACATTGTAATGTTGGATAATATGTCTCCTGAAAAAGTTGAAGAGGTTTTAAACGAGTTAATTAAATTAAATATTCGTGATAATTCTTTAATTGAAGTTTCTGGAGGCATCACTGCTGAAAATATTGTGGATTATGCTAAATTAGGTATTGATATAATTTCTCTTGGAGCTTTAACTCATTCAAGCAGAAGCTTAAACTTTTCTTTAAGAATACTTGGTGATTAAAAACATGTCTGTTGTAAATAAATTTAACCAAAAAGCTAAAGAATATGATAGTGAAAGGAGAGCTTTAATACCATGTTTCGATGATTTCTATGGAGTAGCTATTGATTGTATTGATTTTGAAAAAGATAATCCGAAAGTTTTAGATTTAGGTGCAGGAACAGGTATTTTGTCCCAATTTTTGCTTGAAAAATATCCCAATGCAGAAATTGTTCTTATTGATTTGGCTGAGGAAATGCTGAAAGAAGCTGAAAAAAGATTTGAGGGCAATGACAATATTTCATTTATATGTGATAATTATCTGACTCATGAATTTGACACGAAATTTGATATAGTTATATCTTCTCTTTCTATTCATCATTTAACTGGAGAAGAAAAGAAATTTTTAATTGAAAAGTATGCCGATTTATTAAATGATGGCGGAAACTTTGTCAATGCCGATCAGGTTTTAAATCCTAATAATGGTGTTGAAGATTATTTTAAATTAAAACTTGATGAACATACTGGTGAAATTAGTGAGAAAGCTTATGGCGAGGCTAAAATTAGAAGAACTTATGATAAACCAAGTTCTGTGGATTTTCAAGTGGAATGTTTGAAAAATGCAGGATTTAATTATATTGGAATTCCGTATAAATATTATGTTTTTGCAGTATTTTGGGCTAAAAATGATAAATTTAATAATATATAAAAATCATAATTATTAAAGATAGATGATTATTATTTTTTTTTACAATGGTGATTTAATGGTAAAAATGGCTAAATTAGCTTTGGAAGATGGTACAGTTTTAAAAAGGTGATGGTTTCGGTTATGAAACTACTAAGGTAGGGGAACTTGTTTTTTCAACCGGTATGGTTGGTTATACTGAATCTTTAACTGATCCTTCTTTTAAAGGAGAAATATTAATGTCTACTTATCCTTTAGAGGGAAATTATGGGGTAAGTGAAGAATGGTATCAGTCAGATAAAATTCAAGCTGAAGGTTTTGTTGTAAGGGAAGTTTGCAGAGAAGTTTCTAATTTTTCACCACAAAAAACTTTAGATGATTTTTTAAATGAATTTGAAACTCCTGGAATTAGCGGAATCGACACACGTGATTTAACTCTTAAAATTCGTGAGGAAGGTTCAATGAAAGCAGCTATTTCAACTGAAGACATTCCTGACAATGAATTAATAGAACTTGCACGTGCTCAGCCAAGTATTATTGATATAGATGTGGTGCCGCAGGTATCCACTAAAAGAAATTAAAGTTTTTGATGAGGATGCCAACAAAAAGTAGCTTTAATTGACTGCGGTGTTAAGAAGAATATTATAAACAACTTTTTGGAACGTGGAATCGGAGTTGTTTTGTTCCCATATGATACTGATTATAAAACTATTTTGGATTACTCTCCTGACGGTCTGATGATTACTTCTGGACCTGGAAATCCGGATAGGGTATATGAAACTATCAGCACAGTTCAAAAATTATCTGAAAGATTGCCTATTTTTGGAATTTGTATGGGTCAGCAGTTAGTAGCTAAATCTTTTGGAGCTAAGTCTTACAAAATGAAATTTGGACACAGGGGGCAAATCAGCCAGTAAAAGATTTACAAACCGGCAAAGTGTATATCACTTCTCAAAATCACGGATTTACTATTGATAAAGAGTCTATTAATGAGACTGACTTAGTTTTAACTCAAGTAAATCTAAATGATGGAACTCCTGAAGGTTTTTTCACATAAGGAATTGCCTGTTCACTGTATTCAGTACCATCCTGAAGCAGGGCCCGGTCCAAATGATACAAGATATGTTTTTGATAAATTTAGTCAGATGATGGATGAATATTAAGATTACCATTTTATAATAAAAATTAATGAGGATTACAAAATGCCTATTGATAAGGATATTAAAAAGTATTAATAATCGGTTCTGGGCCTATTCAAATTGGTCAAGCAGCAGAATTTGATTATTCTGGTTCACAAGCATGTAAATCACTAAGAGAAGAGGGAATTGAAACTGTCCTTGTTAACAGTAATCCTGCTACTATTCAAACTGATATGGATATGGCAGATACTGTTTATACCGAACCATTAACTCCTGAAATTGTCTCAGAAATTATTAAAAAGAAAAAGTCGATGCAATTTTACCAACTATGGGTGGACAAACAGGATTAAATATTGCTACAGGACTTGGAGATTTAGGTTTACTTGAAGGAATTAAAGTTTTAGGTTCTGATATTCAGACAATCAAGGATGTAGAAGATCGTGATTTGTTTGGTCATTTTATGGATAAACTCAATGAACCTATTCCAAAATGCCATGCTGTAGAAAGTGTTGAAGAAGCTATAGAAGCAGTAAAAGACATTGGTTATCCAGTAATTGTAAGGCCTGCATTTACACTTGGAGGAACCGGTGGTGGAGTAGCTTACAATGAAGAAGAATTAATTGAAATAGCTACTCACGGACTGGATATGAGTTTCATCAATCAGGTTCTTATTGACGAATCTGTTTTAGGCTGGAAAGAATTTGAATATGAAGTAATGAGAGATAAAGAGGATACTTGTATTATTGTATGTAATATGGAAAACATAGATCCTATGGGAATTCATACCGGTGAAAGTGTTGTTGTAGCTCCTGCTCAAAATTTAAATGATAGGGATTCACAGGCATTAAGGGATGCTTCCATTAAAATTATCAGAGCTTTAGGTATTCAGGGCGGATGTAATATTCAATTTGCAGTTAATCCGGAAACCGGAGAATACAAGGTAATTGAAGTAAATCCGAGGGTAAGTAGAAGTAGTGCACTTGCATCTAAAGCAACAGGTTATCCAATAGCTAAAATTTCTTCTAAAATAGCTTTGGGAATGACTTTAGATGAAATCAAAAATAATATTACTAAAGAAACCCCTGCTTCCTTTGAACCGGCTATTGATTATGTAGTTGTAAAAATCCCAAGATGGCCATTTGATAAATTCAGAGGAATCAACCGTGAAATTGGTGTTCAAATGAAAGCTACCGGTGAAGTAATGGCAATCGGTAGAACATTTGAAGAAGCAATCCAAAAAGCTATCCGATCACTTGATATGGGTCATGACGGGTTTGAATATGTTGAATACACTGAAGATAATCTGGCTAATCCTACTGATGAGCGATTATTCCAGTTATATTCAGCTATTAAAGATGGAATGGATTTGGATAAGATTCAAAAATTAACCAATATTGACAAATTTTTCCTATACAAAATCAGAAACATTGTTAATTTTGAAAATGAAGTTACTGAAGAAAAATTAAATGATGCTGACTTCCTGAGAAAAGCTAAACAGATGGGATGTTCAAACAAAAGATTAGCTACTCTATCTAATCAGACTGAGGAGTATATTAGAAACCTGCTTAACAGATTCAATATAAAACAGTCCTATAAAATGGTTGATACATGTGCTGCTGAATTTGAAGCTAAAACTCCATATTATTACAGTACATATGATTCAGGTAACGAACTCAAATCATCCAATAAAAAGAAAATCGTTATTTTAGGTGCAGGACCTATTAGGATAGGTCAGGGTATTGAATTTGATTACTGCTGTGTTCATTCTTCACTTGCTCTAAAAGAGGAAGGAATTGAAACTATTTTAATTAACAACAACCCTGAAACTGTAAGTACTGATTATGATATTTCTGATAAACTCTTCTTTGAACCAATTACTTTTGAAGATGTAATGGGAATTATAGATCAGGAAAAACCTGACGGAGTTGTTGTTCAGTTTGGTGGTCAGACTTCTATTAATTTAGCAGTGCCATTAGCTAATGCAGGTGTTAAAATATTGGGAACACCATATGAAAGTATTGATGGTGTTGAAGACAGAGAATTGTTTGCACAGCTTTTAAATAAATTACATATTCATCAGGCACCATATGGAACAGCCAATTCTTTCGAAGAAGCAAAAGAAATTGCAGAAAGGATTACATTCCCTGTTTTAGTACGTCCGTCATATGTTATTGGTGGAAGGGCTATGGAAATTGTTTATGACAATAATGAGCTTGAAGAATATATGAAGGAAGCTGTAAAAGTTTCACCGGAACATCCTATTTTAGTGGACAAATTTTTTTAGAAGATGCTATTGAGTTAGATGTAGATGTATTATGTGACGGTGAAGAAGTATTTATAGCTGGAATTATGGAACATATTGAAGAAGCAGGTGTTCACTCTGGAGATTCTGCTTGTGTAATTCCACCTCAAACTATTCCTGAACACATTCTTAACACTATTCGTGAATACAGTACTAAGTTAGCTTTAGAATTGGATGTTAAAGGTTTAATGAATATTCAGTATGCAGTTAAGCTTGATGAAGAAATGGTTTATATTATTGAAGCTAATCCTCGTGCAAGTAGAACAGTTCCATTTGTAAGTAAAGCTATTGGGGTGCCATTGGCGAAAGTAGCTACTTGGATTATGACTGGAGCTAAATTAAAAGACTTTAATTTAACTAAAGAAATAAAAATTGACCATGTTGCTGTAAAAGAATCTGTTTTCCCATTCTTAAAACTTCCGGAATCCGATACTGTACTTGGACCTGAAATGAAATCTACTGGTGAAAGTATTGGTATAGATGAAAACTTTGGAATGGCATTTTACAAATCCCAGCTTGCTGCAGGTATGGATTTACCGAAAGAAGGTAAAATTTTCATTAGTGTAAAAGAACAGGACAAAAAAAAATACGCCCAATTGCTGAAAAAGCAGCTAATTTAGGTTTTGAACTTGTAGCAACTAATGGAACTGCTGATGCTGCAAAAGGTGTTGATATTGAAAAAATTAAAAAAGTATCTCAGGGATCTCCAAACATCAGGGATGCAATTTTAAACAAAGAAATTAATTTAATTATTAATACTTCAGAAGGTAAACAGTCAGCTAAAGACGGATATATAATTAGACGTTTAGCTATTGAACTTGGTATACCTTATGTTACAACATTGTCAGGAGCTAGGGCTGCTTTAAATGCTATTGAAGCTGTTCAAAATAATGAAATTAATGTAAAATCTTTAAATGAACATATTGATGGGGAATAAGATTAATTATTATATAAATAATCTTTAATGTCTATTCCACAATATGGACATTCTTTTTCTTTATTTTTTAATTTACGCCTACATTTGGGACAGTAATTTAATTTAACAGGATATTCTTTATTTAAATCTAATTTTTTATTAATATCTATTCTTAATGTGACCTTTGTTTTTAAAGCATTCATATCCCAGTTATTATCCATCAGCTTTTTTTTATAGTAGTAAGCTTCAGTCATACTTTTATAGTATCCAAAAACAGTTTTTCCTTTCTGTACAAAAAATTCCCGTTTTTTATGGTCAAAATGAATTTTACCTTCTCTTTCCTCTTTATTTATTTTGCTTCCTTTTATCCTGCCTTTTGGTCTTTTTTTTCAGGAAATGGAGGTAATTTCATATTTTCGTATTTATTTTCCAAATCTGATTCAACAAGCAAATCATAATCAAAATTACAGTAAAAAGAGCATCTCTTTCATATAAAGCATCAGATAACTTTTAAACTCACCATAGTCTTTGTTATTATATTTTATTCTGTATACATTTCCAGATTTTATAATATTTCTGTAAAATATCTTATTTCTTGTGAGTTAATAGTAATCATTCCTATTATGCTTAAAGAAAGGCATAAAGGCCATATTTTGGGAGGTATAAAAAGTGTTCTAATTTCTTTTTTGAAGTTAATTGAGGTTGTATTTATATTAATTAAAATATAGCCCTTTGCCAAAGTAATATATCTTATTGTATTTTTATAAAAGTTTCCATTCAATAAGTAATGTATATATAAAACAAATTAGAAAACTTTTTTTAATGTTGACAATTAAAGATGGAATTGTATTAAAAGGACAAGATTTGACTCAGTTCGTGAAAATATTGTTATTGATGATGGTAAAATCATAGAAATTGCTAAAGATGTCTGTGAAGGTAAAATTATAGATGCTGCAGATTCAATTGTTTGTCCGACTTTCTTAAATGGCCATACTCATATTGGAGATTCCATAATTAAAGATGAAGGTTATGGATTGTCATTGGGAGAAATGGTTAAACCTCCAGAGGGTGTTAAACATAAGGCATTAGCTAATGCTGAAGATGGGGAAATAATTGAAGCTATGAAAAAGTCAATGAGGGATATGTTTGAATCAGGAACGACTCATTTCATTGATTACAGAGAAGGGGGAATTAAAGGTGTTGAGCTTTTAAGAAAGGCTTCTGAAGATTTGCCTGTAACTCCAATTATCCTTGGACGTGATGATAGTTTCTATGGTGATGATCCTGATTTGAGAAAGGTTAAAATAGCTATTCGTAAACTTTTAAAATTAGCTGATGGAATTGCATTAAGTGGATTTGGCGAAATTAGTGATGAAGTAGCTAGTTTGATAGTATCCAGATGCAGAAAAGCAGGTAAAATATCTTCAATCCATGTAGCTGAATCCATGCATCTTCAGGATGATTCTTTAAGAGATTTCAATAAAACCGAAATCCAACGGGGAGTAGATGCAGGTTTTAATCAGTTGGTTCATTGTACAAATCCGAGAAATAATGATTTGGAATTAATTAAGAATTCAAATGTTGTAGTTTGACCAAGAGCTAATGCCACTTTAAATGTTGGTGTGGTTCCTTTAAATGAAATATTTTCTAAAGGAATTAAACCTCTGTTAGGTAGTGACAATCTGATGTTGAATTCACCAAATTTGCTTAGGGAACTGGAATTTAGCTTGAAAATAATGTCTGTTTATTACAGGAATTACTTGAATCCTAAGGATTTATTGAAAACGGCAACAACTAACATCTGCAATTTTGAGATTAATCGATATATTGAAAAGCCGATTATTGATGTTAATCAAGATGCAAATTTATTTATTTCTAAAAAATATTCAAAAAATCCTTATTTGAATATTATAAATCGTTGTGAAACGAAAAATATATTATATATTATGAACAGAGATATTCATATTAAAAATGTTTGATATAAAACATAAAGTCAAATTACTTTGGGAGATGGAAACATGTACAAAAAAATATTAGTCCCAACTGATGGGTCAGAATTTGCTCAAAAAGCTGAAAAACATGCATTATTTTTAGCTAAAACTACTGGTGCTGATATTTATGCACTTAGTGTCACTGAAAATAATTTTGTTAATGGGCTTCCATTAGATGATGAGGTATATCAATTAAACCAATTACTTAGGCAACGTTCTGAAGATAATATAAAAGAATTTGAAGAAATGGATGAAACTTCTGGTGTAACATTCCATGGAATTATTAAGGAAGGTTCACCAGCTAAAACTATCTTGGAAGTAGCTAAAGAAGAGGACATTGATTTAATTGTTATTGGTAGTTCTGGTAAATCTGGATTTGACAGATTTATAATGGGTAGTGTTGCTGAAAAAGTAGTTAATGCTGCTAAATGTGCAGTATTGGTTATCCACTAATTTTTCAACATTTCCTTTTTTATATTTTTAATAAACTATTTTAAGGTGTTTAATCATGTTAGTAAAAAGAGCCATGTCTAAAAATGTTGTTAGTGTTTCAGTTCCTGGAAACCGTGAGAAAGTTTTAGACTTAATGAGGAAAGAAGATAAAGCGGTTCTTCCTGTTGTTAAAGGTGACACTAAACAATTAGTAGGCTTAATAACTCGTTCAGACTTAATTGTTAATCCTGATGAAGAACAAATAGCTATTTTAATGAGTACTGATTTAGTTACTGCAAGTCCTGATGATGATGTTGCGGATGTAGCTAAAAAAATGATTGATAATAATGTTAGAAGAGTTCCTGTTGTTGATGATAATGGTGATTTGGTAGGTATTATCACTTCATTTGATTTAGTATCCAATGCATTAATTAAACTTGAAAGTGACGATCCTGTTGAGAATTTTATGATTACTACAGTTCCAACAACCTGGTATAAAACTCCATTAAATGTTGCATTTGAAACCATGAAACAATTTGGTCGTAAATCTGTTTTAGCTTTAAATGATTCTGCTAAATTGGTAGGTATTTTAACTGAAACTGATTTTATTGAAGAATCAGAAATTATTTCAGAACGTAGTGAACACAGCTCTACAGTGGGAACTGAAGGAGATAAATGGTCTTGGGACAGTACTTCTGTTTTATATATTGAAAAAATTGTTTAAAAATTCACTGACAAACTTGTTGAAGATGTTGGTACACATAAAGTGGAAGTAGTTAATTCCAAAACTAAAGCATCTGATTGTGCTAAAAAAATGAAAACATTAAATATTGAACAAATTCCAGTTATTGGTGTAGAAGGAGATTTAATTGGTCTTGTAAGAGCTAGTGATTTAATTAAAGCTTTAGTGGATTAAGTGTGGTGTATATGGCTCTTAATCCAGTTTTAGTAATAAAAATTGTAGACGGAATTCTGTTGGTGTTAGAGCAAGACTTAAAGATGATTATATTGAACATGAAATTGTCTTAAATTCAGTACTTTGCTTATTATTGGGCTAATGATTTCCCGCCTGTTGTAAAATTTTTAGAACTTTTTGAATCTGTTAAAAAAAGAACTATTAATGAGCTAATGCCTCATAAAAACTTAAATTTAAAATATGAAGTTAAAGCAGATGCAAAACTTGAAGATGCATCTGAAATAGAGATTAATTTAATTGAAGTGGAAGCTGATGGTGTTGGCTTTAAAATTGACGGAAAACAATTAGTTCTTCAGGGCTTTAGAAACACTGATAATCCTGAAGAAAAAAAATTACACATTCGCTGAAAGTTTTGATAAAAATATAGAAACGCCTGATATTGTTTTAAAAAAATATGAAGAAATGAAAAACAAATAAGTTTTATACATTTCTTCTTATATCTGGCAATAAGTCCATAAACTTATTTAAACATTCTTCTTCTGACTGGAAGTTATTACCTTTAATTAATCCGTTTTCATAGATTATCTGATTTTTGACAGCTATTTTTTAGAATCGCTTGAAATTACTTTATCTTTTAGCTGATTTTTGTATTTTCAATATTTATTGTATATGGAAGCTGGTATTCGAAACTGCCTTCCGAATAGTCAACAGCAATGCTTTCATCATCATCAATTTTTGATAAATTTAAAGCTACTTTTTAAAACCTATTGATTTTAATTTAGCGTTTATTTCTTTTAATGTATTTTCATTTGATATTTTATTTAAATTGTCAACTTCACATAGGGCAAGCCCATTATTATTTCGAACTTTGACGATTTCACACTCTGTTTTTTTTTTATAGATGTAATCTTCACTGTCACTGATCTGTTTAATATTTTCTCTGGTCATTCTGGTGTTGGTAGGCAGTCGGGTTCCAAGACAGGTAGTTGATCTTGAAAATGGAATACTGTGTCTGTTTAAGTATTCATGAATCTCTTTGGAAGTTAACCTGGCATAAATAAAAGGACTTTCAATATTGTTTTTATATGTAATTAGGATTCCTGGCCTGTCCAAAACCAGATCACTTATATTATTTCCGTCTAAAACAGATTCATAACCGTTTTTTCAGCATACTTTTTAATATTCCCATACATTAAATCTCTGCATACAAAACATCTGTCTGATTTATTGGCCAGTAAATTTTCATGTTCGTAGAAATTCAAATCAATAATCTGATGTCTGATTCCAAATTCTTTAGCTGTTTTTTTTTTACAGTGTTTGATAAAACCTGTAGGAAATATGTGATTATCAATAGTTATAGCTATTGGGTCATCACTAACTTCAGATGCAAGATATGCAAGTAATGTACTGTCTGCACCTCCGGAAAAAGCTATTGCAACTTTACGATTTTTAAGTGTGTTTTTTACTTTTTTCAACTTTTTCATCCAGATTCATTCTATCACATGTATTATATACCTTATTAAAGATTTTGCATCCTCTTTTTTAATATCCTCGCAAAAACGGATAAAAGGTAACTAATTGATTCTTTGTATCATCATCTAATTTTGAACTGTTTAATGTTTGTGCATAATTTCTTTTTGGATAGAATGTGGATTTGGCAATGGAAAGCAATTCATTCTTTTCATCTTCGGTAATGATATTTTCTTTACGGCTTTTGTAAATGTATACTCCATATTGATTAAAGGCTCGGATAACTGCTCTAAAGTTTCACTGTCAAGCATAACTGCAACATCATCATCAGAAGTTACTTTTCCAGTTGCATACTGTTCATAAACATAACCGATTCCTTTCATACCTAAAGTATCCAGTTCTGAAGCTCTTAGGGCACCCATACTGGAGGATCCAACAACAGTTATTCCTTCATCAATTGCTTTTAGGATTTCTCTATGGGCAACTGCAGAATTCTGATGAAAAACACCGTCAATTATTCCAATAATGTCAGGATGTTCTTTAATGGCCAGTCCGATATCTCCACGTTTGATGGGTTTTTTATAAATAACTTCAACATCTCCGTGATTATCCAATATTTCTTTTGCTTCATCAAAGGAAAGTGATAATCCGGTATAAATTATTATTTTAACCATATGAATCTAAAATTTTAAGCAGCGGTCTCCGGCACGGGTATTGTCTAGGGAATAGAGTTCCATTGTAGGAATCACAACACGAACTACGCTTACTCCAAGTTCAGGGCGTGTTAAATCAGCATATAATATTTTATCTAATCCGTTTTTTGCTAATTCATCTTTAACAATTTCAATGTCCTGATTTATGGAATTGGTGCTTTTATCTTCAATATCACTAAAAGATATTTTATTTTCTTCGTCTTCAAAATATTGGCTATTGATTCTTTTCATACGCTCATAACCAGCTTTACGTGCAAAATCAGCTCTTACAGTATCTTCACGAGCACCCTGAATTTGTGTTGCTCTGCTTTGAGCTACTTCAGTAAGGGCACGTAAAACAGCTATTTCGGGATTGAGATGAGTTCCAATACCTAAAGACAATAATCCAGCATCTTTTAAAAACAGTATCGTCTGCAGATGAAGCTATTGTAGGAACGCCCACATCTGCAGTTAAATCCATTAGCTTAATGTTAATTCCATTTTCTTTGTATTTATTAAGAATTTGATTAATGCTGTCACTGTCAATACTTTCAAGGTCAATCTGTTTTGAATTTTTATGGGTAAGTTCAAAAATACTCCATGCATCTCTTTCAATAACTTCGAAAATCCCGTGTAAAATAGCTTCTTCTAAAATATTTCCTGAAGCTAATCCGTTGGTATTTCCTTTAAATAAACCCTGAACATTATTTTCAGGAACATAAGGGTGGTATATAGCATTAGATGGAATATAGTAATCTTCTCCAGAAATCAGATCTCTTGACATGCTCCATTCCAAATTCATTGTGTCAAGTAAATCTTTGCTGAAATCTTTCGGTAAATTTAGAGAAATAGGATCAATATAATTTCCGTCTATTTCATTTAAAGTTGCAATAAAAGTTTCATCACTTTCTTGCTTTTCTGCAGAGTATCTCTCAAAACCTTCCATCAGAGCTGAAGCTTTAGCATGGTCTGGGGTAATTCCTTTACCTCCATATATGCTTATTCCACCATCCTGAGCAGTAGGTCTGATAGCTGAAAAAACAGGAATTCCAATTCTGTCCAAATGGGTTATTTCAGTTATACGAGTTATTCCGGCTATTTTTGTTTTGCTTTCATTGTTTTTGATTGTTTTTGAAGGAGGTATTACCCTATGTGTCCCTTTAAAAAATGTTATTTCTTGATTTTCCAGTGTCCATTATCCTATTAAAATCTTTATTATGCCTTCAACACCTACTGTCATAGAAAGATAAGTCATAATTCCTGAAATAGCAATTGTAACAATCCAGATTAATCCATTCCATCTGAGTACTTTACTGCCGTCTAAATTCCAAATAGGAATCAAGTTAAATGTAGCTAAATAGCTGTTAATAGTAAATCCAAGTGAACAGACAAGGAATATGATTTGCATTGTTTGACTGAAAAATGCCATTGGATAAACTGCAGCAGCTATTAATAGGAATATAATAGCAAGTACTATATTAACTACAGGTCCAGCTATAGATATTATACCATTGGTTCTGTCATCTAAGAAATTTGCATAAGTATAAACTGCTCCTGGAGCTGCAAATACAATTCCGCAAAAGGAACTGGCTAAAGCAATAATCAAACCAACTGGCCAGAGCTGATATTCAGACCAGTAACCAAAATGCATTGCACTGAATTTATGTCCAAGTTCATGGAGAATAAATCCTAAACCTACACCTACCATTACAATAGGTAATATAAAGTACATTGCAGAGAAATCTCTACCTGTATACAATATTGAAAAAGAAAGTGAGATAACGAAAAATGAAATTATTAAGTCCCTCACTTCATTGCTTGTAAATTTAAACATGGTTTTTACATATCTAATTTTATATATAAAAATTTTTTCAGTAAATTGCTTTTTATAGCATATAATATAGCACAATACCAAGTATGATAAAGAAGAAATTTAAGCAGTACAGTGAAAGAGCACCTCTTAAGTATTTATCTTCATCAGATTTTGCGTATAAATAATATGTTATGATACAGCCGGCTATTAAAACTGGAATAGTTATATAAAGACTGATATATTTTTTTTAATAATGAAAATAGCTATTGGAATAATAATAGCTATTGTTTGTTTTGCATTCATTTTTTAATTCTCCTTTTTTAATTAGTAATTCCTGTAAGTTCTGTAAATGGGATTGTAGTAAATTGGTAAAGTAATATGAAGAATATGATTAATGCTATTGCTAAATATATTGCTTCTCCTTTTTTTTGTCCTGTTTTCAAATGGCAGACATTTGTTGATTTTGTCAGGGAATGTTAGCCATATGAAGCATGCTGTTGTGGATATTAGTAATCCTGTCATGTTTATTATGGATGTTTCGTAGAGGCATTGTGTGTATCCTAAATAGCAGCAGATAGTCAGTAATGGCCAATAGTAGTTAGGTTCGTAGCCTGCATCATAAACAACTTCTCCATTTTCTTCTAAACTGGAATCGTTAAATGTTTTAAATTTAAGCCCTATTCCTAAAAAAGGCAGTGCAAATATTATTGCTAATAAAATTGATTTTATAATATTTACTCCAGCACACAAACATATCATAAGCACAGATAAAGAGGTGGTTGATGCTCCTAGAAGCATGAATGAGAAAATTTGGAGAGAAAATCCTCTGAAATTAGTGAAGTTGTACAATCCATATTTTTCATCTAATTCATCACCATAATACTCCACAATCCATACTCCACATGTTCCAAATACAAAAAAAAAAAACAGAAAAATCCTAACCATGTGATACTAGATGTAGCTATTGCTAAAAATAGGATTATTCCATAACTTTTGATTGCTCTTTTTTTAATATCTTCTTTTTTGGAAAATACTTTCTATTGGGATCTAATTTGAATAAATTAAATATGTTTGCCATTATTTATTCCTCTATCGTTATTTTAAGTCATTAAATACCTGATTAGTAATCTGAGGATTATAAAAACAAAATTTAGCATATATAATCTCATAGCATATTTTAAGTATTTGTTTTCTTTTGATTGCTTGTAATAAGCATAAGTTATTATTAATCCAATTATTGAAAAAATAATCCATAGATAAGTGTTTAAAAAGCTATGCACTACAAAAATTACAAATGGCACTCCTATTGTAATGTAATTTTTAAAATTTTTGTTCATATTAATTCACCATGTGTTTAAATAAATTTTTAAGTAAAATCCTGAATTTGTAAAATAGAACACAATGAAAAATACAATAAATATTAGTATAATATATAATAAGAATCCTTTTTCGGTTTTATTATTAAATCTTAATAAATTACTTCCTTTATCTGGGAAAATTAAAGCTAAAAATCCCAAACAGGTTATTGCACATAATATTGTTTGATTAATAACATTGTGTTCGAAAATTACTTGTGGAAAACCAATATAACATAGTAACATACTTAATCCAAGATAGATAAATGGCCTATAACCTAATGAGTTGTTATTTCTGCTTTTGTCATTGAAACAATTTGGTCTTAAGCCGATTCCCAGCATAGGTAAAACAAAGATAATTGCTAAAACAAATGCATTTATTTTATTGAAACAACATAAATATGCAATTAAAAACACTCCTAATGTTGATGGAGTAAAACATAAAGTCATAAAGCGTTCTATTGGATAGAATGTTATATACTGTTTCCAATCATGTTTTTTTGTAAATTTCTCTTTGATAATAGAAAAATAACACTGGACCAATGGTTAATGAAATATATATTATCATGAAGTATGCGGTTAACCAATGCCATTTAAAAATTAAGAGCATTGCCATAAAAATAATGCATACATCCAAAATGCTGCTTTTTTAAGAAATGATTTTCTAAAAACATATTGTCATCTAACATTTTATTAAATTTATTCATATTAACACCCTTCTTAATAAACTGGAACTTCTGCAATTTCAAATAAATAATTGGCAGTAGTTTTTTCACTGCTTTATTAAAATTACTCCATATTGGATGTCGGAGAGTATCTGTTGATAGACAGTTTAAACCAAGACCCATTAGACCAAAACTCACTGCGATAACTGTTGGAACAGTCTAACTCATTTTTCATTCATTATGCAGGTCTGTATTGTGTTAAATCCTGCTTGTGCATCAATTAATATTCCGGTATTTATTTTCTCAGTTTTTTCAAATAATGTACTATATATAATAATTTTAAATAAATATATATAATTTTTAGCTAAATTTTCAACGAGTTATAATAAATAGTTGTTATTTGATTGTTATTATTTTGAACATTTTCATATTTTTAACATGATTTGTTGATTACTAGTTATTTTTTTTAATTAGTAATTCCTGTAAGTTCTGTAAATGGGATTGTAGTAAATTGGTAAAGTAATATGAAGAATATGATTAATGCTATTGCTAAATATATTGCTTCTCCTTTTTTGCTTCTGTTTTCAAATGGTAAATATTTGTTGATTTTGTCAGGGAATGTTAGCCATATGAAGCATGCTGTTGTGGATATTAGTAATCCTGTCATGTTTATTATGGATGTTTCGTAGAGGCATTGTGTGTATCCTAAATAGCAGCAGATAGTCAGTACTGGCCAATAGTAGTTAGGTTCGTAGCCTGCATCATAAACGATTTCTCCATTTTCTTCTAGGCTGGAATCGTTAAATGTTTTAAATTTAAGGCCGATTCCTAAAATGGCAGTGCAAATATTATTGCTATTAAAATGGATTTTATAATATTTACTTCAGCACACAAACACATCATAAGCACAGATAAAGATGTGGTTGAAAATCCTAAAATAGTAAACGCAAATATTTGATAAGAATATCCTCTAAAATTGTTAAAATTGTATAAGTGATATTTTTCATCTAATTCATCACTATAATATTCTATTAAGAATATGCCTCCTAATGCAAATAATAATAACAAGAAAAATAAAAATCCAATCCATGTAAATGGTGATATTAGAATTGCTATTAATAAAAATCCTCCGAATAATTTTATAAATCTTTTTTTCACGGTTTTTTATCTGCAAAATATTTCTCATCAATATTAAATAAATTAAATAATTTTAACATAGAATCACCTAGGGTAAAGGAACTCCTGTAAAACTGGACCTGTCATTTGTTATTATTAGTTATTGCCTGCTCAAGTCAAATATTGGTGCAGTTTTGCTAATCTTATTAACTGAAGCATTTGAAATAAAAACAGTCTTCTTTTTCATTAAGTATTTTTATCCTGTGTTTAGATTAAATGCTATTTAATAATTTTAAAATAAAAATTATATATATAACTGTTGTTTAATATTTTGAAAGATATTAAAACTAGAAAAATATAATGATTATCTAATAGAAGGTGTAAAAAAATGGAAATGAATGAATTTCATATTAACAATATTTTAAATGACAAGGAAAAAAAAGGATTATCATGGTTATTTACTTGCACAGTTTACTAATGTTCAATATATTTCAAATTACAAACCTACTAGTTTCGCTTTTTTGTGTTATAAAAGAAGATCCAATTATTTATGCATCAAAAATGGATATGGAAATAGCTGATAAAACATCAGCAATTGAGGTTAAACAATTCACTTCATTTTCAGATATGGTTGATGAACTTAAAAGGAAGGAATTTCCAATCTGGCTATTGAACCGAGCTTAGTTTACAGTACATATGAAAAATTCAAAGATTCTTTCAATATAAAATCTGAAACATTCATTGATACTCAAAGACAAATTAAAACATCTGATGAAATATCCAAAATTCAAAAAGCGACACAAATTGCTCAAAAGGCATTTGTTGATTTGGATATTTTAAATAATACAAATCCTGAAAATATTGTTGCTTTGGATTTGGATAATTTAATGAGAAAATACGGTGCTGAAGGCAATTCTTTTGATACAATTGTAACAAGCGGTTCAAATTCAAGTCTTCCTCATGCAACACCTCAGGATAAACAGTTAGAACAGCCAATATTGATTGATTGGGGAGCAAAATATCATGGTTACTGTTCAGACAACACCAGAACTATGGTTTACACAGAAAAGCAAAATGAAATTTGTGATATTGTAGCAGAAGCTCATGACAAAGCTATAAAAAGCAATTAAACCAGGTCTTAAATGCTGTGAAATTGATAAAGTAGCTCGTGATATTATAAGTGAATATGGTTATGGTGACAATTACATTCACTCAACAGGCCATAGTGTAGGTTTGGATATTCATGAAATACCGACATTTTCAGCTAAAGACAAAACAGTAATTGAAAAAGGAATGGTTATCACAGTTGAACCGGGTATTTATCTGGAGGATAATTTTGGCGTCAGGCTTGAAGATACAGTAGCTGTTGAAAAAAATAAAGGAAAAATAATTGGTGATTTACCTTTGATTATTGAATAAACTTTCAAAAATTGATTTAAGTTACAACTAAGATTTTATATACTTCAAAGTTGTAGTTTAATTTATGAAATCTAAAATTATTCATTCATTATCTTTATTTTTAGAAAATAACCTTTCTGAAAAGCAATTGTCCAAAGTTCAGGAATTTTTATTAAGTTGGGACATTGAGATAGTTGCATCTAAATTTTTAGCTGTTTTAATATTTTTTATTTTATTTGCAGATGTTGTAATTGGAATATTCATTGTATTTCTTAAAATATCTGATTTGTATTTGTTTTTACCGTTTTTAACTGTTCCTCTTTTTGCTACTTATGTTTTTATAAAACAGGAAAAACGGGCAGCAGAAATTGAAAAATCAGCTCCGGACTTTTTAAGACAGCTTTCAGCTATGTTGAAAGTTGGTTTAAGTTTTGAAAATGCAATGGATGATCTCTAAATATGGTGAAGGGCCTTTGTATGATGAAACAAGACGTGCAATTGCAGAAATAAAAGTTGGAAGAAACTTTGATGACGCATGGATGGCTATGGCTCAAAGATTAAAGTCAAAAGAACTTGAGAGAATTTTTGCAATAATATTGGGAAGCCGTAAAAGCGGGTCAAGTATTGCTAATGTTATTTTTGATGTTTCAAATAATTTGAGGGATATGCTGGCTTTAAAACGTGAAAGGAAATCTTCGGTTATGATGGCAGTTATGTTTTTAATAATTTCGGCAGTAATAGCCAGTCCTTTTGCATTGGGGATGGTTAGTGTTTATTCCCAGTTTATGCAAAGCTTTGGAAAACAAACACAGCTGATTTCAGTAGCTCCTTTTGCAGGGCAAATCTATTTAGTAATTCATTCAGTTTTGGTTGGTTTGATAGTAAGTATAATCATGTATGGCAATGTTAAAAAGGAATTAAGTTTTCCATACCTTTAGCTCTGCTTTCTTATGGGATATTTTATCTGATTTCCAATTTTGCAGGAGCTATGTTTTTAGGTTAGGTGATAATATGGTTGATAATAAAGGTCAGACTTCAGCAGAATTTATTTTATTGGTTGGCGGAATTATTGTAGTTGTTTTACTGACTTTAATGTTTTACAGGAATTATATCACAGGTTTGTCTGGTGAAATTAAAGGTGAAGAAGTTTCTAACTTTAATGGTAAGTTAGACTCCCTATCAGAATATTTTACTTAATTATATGTGGTATAGACCAGATAATAATTATTGCAACTAAACAGGAAGCAATTATTGCTGGTGGATAGAAGAAATAACCAATTACATATCCAATTATGATTGTAGCTATTGTTGCTGTAAATTCATAGTTCTTATCTAGAGCTACCTGCAGAGCAATATTTCCTTTATCTGCATTTTTAAACTTTCTGAAGTATAAATATAAATTAAATTAACTAGTATGAAATCCAGCCCATATATTGACTGAGCAAAGAATGAATGGAAGTTATTAGCTACAAAACTTGTTAAATATGGTAGCAAAGACAATATAAATATTGAAATTCCGCTTGACCAGATAACTTTATGATCAATGTGGTTTACAATGCTGAATAGATTGTTATGATAATTCCAGTAGTTAAAACAGACTATAAAACTGATTAAATAAACAATAAATTCTAAATGCAGTTTTCCTAAAGCCTGCCAGCTACCGTCTGCAGGTATTGGAATTTCCAGAACAATGATTGTTATTATTATTGCAAGAATTGCATCAATTAATGCTTCAAATCTTCCACTTTCCATTTTCAACACCTTTTCTATGTATTCTGGCTATGACTATCCACATTATAACTGCAATTAAACAGCTGATGTAGATTCCAGGAATAAAAACACTGTAACTTAACCCGAAACCAATTAAAATCACAGCTAATGGAATTAATGCATATAAGTTGTCATAATCTGCTTTTATTAGTTTATCATTGTAGGGATCACTTTTATGAACAGCTTTAACTGCCATATTATATGTGATATTTATTGCAATGAATAGTAATCCGAAGGTGGTTTCACTAGCTATTGAATATGCGTCCTGTGTTAACCATAATGTAAAATATGGAATTAGAGTTATTTCAAAAATTAGGATTCCATTTAGTATTACTGCAGTATTGTCAATATTTTCTACAATTTGGAATAAATTGTGGTTGCTGTACCATATATTGAACAATGTTAAAAACTGATGAAATAAGCAATATAATATGTTTTCAAGACCCAAAAAGCTCCAATTGTCGCACTTTCTGGTTGAGGCAGTTTTAGAACAAGTACAGTCATAGCTATTGCAATTATCGCATCAGCAAATGTTTCAAATCTTGCAGTTTCCATAATATCAATATTGTTTAATTAATTACTTTAAATATATGTTTTTTAATATAATTAAGTAAGGTGATAAAATGGATATGTTAATAAATGGTAAACATGTTTCAGCTGATGATTTGGCAGAAGTTAAAAATCCATATACTGGGGAAGTTATAGATACAGTTCCTGTTTCTCATTTAAACAATGTGGATTTAGCTATTGATGCTGCAGTTAATGCTAAAGATTCTATTGAAGAAATGTCTGCATTTAAAGTTTCAAATAAATTATATGCAGTTTATGAAAAATTAAAAGATAATAAGGATGAATTAGCTGAATTGCTTACAAAAGAAGTAGGTAAACCTATTAATGAGTCTGTTGTTGAAGTTAACCGTTCAATTGAAACATTAAGACTTTCAGCAGAAGAAGCTAAAAGAATTTATGGTGAAACAGTTCCATTGGATGGTGGAATAAACGGCAAAGGTTTTTTTGCATTTACTCAGAGGGTTCCATTAGGTGTTGTAGCAGCAATAACTCCATTTAATTATCCGCTAAATTTATCAATTCATAAAATAGCTCCTGCTATTGCATGTAAAAATACTGTAATCATCAAACCTCCATTAAATGCACCATTAACAGTTATGAAATTTGCCGAACTTGTAAATGAGGAGTTTCCAGATGGTGTTATTAATACTGTAACCGGATATGGTTCTGAAGTAGGTGATGCATTAGTAACTTCTCCTAAAGTAGATAAAATTTCATTTACTGGAAGTGTAGCTACCGGGCTGCTTATAGCTTCAAGAGCAGGAATGAAAAAAGTTACTTTGGAACTGGGAGGTAATGATCCTCTTCTTGTTCTAAAAGATGCAGATATTGATAAGGCAGTTAAAGGAGTAATGAACGGTGCTTATTTAAATGCAGGACAAGTGTGTATGGGTGTTAAAAGGATTATTGTTGATGAATCAATAGCTGATGAATTTACACAAAAGTTAGTTAGTGAAACTAAAAAAAATCAAAATGGGCAATCCTATGGATAAAAACACAGTATTGGGAACACTTATTGATGAAGATGCTGCCTGTATGGTTGAAGAAACAGTCAATAATGCAGTTAAAGCAGGTGCCAAAATACTGACTGGCGGAAAAAGAGATGGTGTATTTTATGAAGCTACTGTATTGGATAATGTCACTCCGGATATGGATGTTGTTGTAAATGAAACCTTCGGCCCTGTTGCGCCAATAATTAAAGTAAAATCAGTTGATGAAGCTATTAAAGTAGCTAATGATACAGAATATGGTCTTCAGGCAGGTGTATTTACTGAAAACTTTAGGGATGGTTTAAGGTGTGCAAATGAAATTGAGGCAGGTACAGTTTTTGTAAATAAACAGTCTACATTCAGAACTGATAACATGCCTTTCGGAGGATTTAAAAATAGTGGAACAGGAAAAGAAGGAGTAAAATATGCAGTAGAAGAAATGACTAAGGAAAAATTAATAGGATTAAATTTAAGGTAGCCTATTTTAGAAAGGCTTCTACCAGATTACGTGTTTCATTAAGGGAATCCATAGGAATTCCTTTTGGCATTTCTCCGAGATTTCCTTCAACTTCTTTTAAGATATTTCCGTCCATTCCAAGAAACATTCCTTCACTGGTTGTTTCCATAAATGACTGTGGCGGAAGTAATGAAACACCAACATTATTTCCTTCTTTTACATTTAAATCATTTGTAACTACAGTTATGGCCCTTTTTCCTAAATTAACATTACATATCATTAAGGAATCTGCATTGGGATGTTTTGTAACACTCATTATTTCTCCAACTTTTATATCGATTCCAATAATCGGATCATTGATGGGACCTAGGGCTAAACGGTCTTTAAGGCCTAAAACAGAGTCTATAAAGAATCTTACTTTAGCTACATTTTCAATTGTTTTTTCCTTATCCTCTTTAGGAGCATTGCTTATAAAAGATTTGTTCCATCCGTCTCCACCTAAACATTCAACAATTTTTTCTCCTTTTTCAATTATTGCTGCAACATCTGGAGAGTTAACTAAATCATCTCCTTCAAGATAAGAGTAACTTAATGATTGAAAATCACTGTTCATGTTTTTGCTGTTTCAATAGCTAATTTTTTATTCCAGTTTCCTCTAAATGATGCAGTTTGAATAATATTCAAATATTGTTCTCTTGCATGGTTTGCTACTAAAATTCTATAATCTTTACTTGTGTCCCACAATTTATAGTCTCCTTTGAATTCTCTTTAAAATATTTATTTTAATATATTCTTATATTTTTCCTTGTTTTATGGCTTATTTTGCTTAAAAATTTGTTACATCATAAACTATTTATATTAACAAGTAAATAAATTTAAAATAAGTTAAAGTTATTAATTTACTTTAAGTATAACACGAATTAGATTACATATTGTGGTGTATCAAATGGTGGAAGTTTCAAGTTTAAAAGAATTAGATATTTATACAGTAACAGGACACTATGTCGGAAGAGTGGCTGATGTAATTCTTAATATTAGATTAGGTACAATTTCTAAATTGCAAGTAAGGGCTATTGAACCTGAAAAAAAAACAAGTAGGTTTCAGAGACCTTATGAAAAGAAGTTTTCAGGTTGCTCCAGAAGAAGAACATGATGTAAGATCTTTTAAAAATGATTTATTAACTATTGATTTTGATAAAGTTCAAGCTATTGGCGATATAATGTTGATTAATCCAAGAGATATGAAAAAGTAAGACATGAACCACCAGTGTCTGAAGCCATTTCTCCTAATCAACAATCTCAAATTCCAAAACAAAGTGAGCCTAAAGCACAAACAGAATTTGAAAAATTCTAAGGTTAATTTTTCATCTTTTTTTTTTTTTATTTATTCTTGTATTTTTAATTAAATTATTTTTTTGTTGTGATTTTATGAAAGTGGGAATTATAGGCTGTGGTGCTATTGCTAATATTATAGCTAGTACTGTGTTCCGGAAGATAATAATATAGATATTGAATATTTTTATGATAATGATGTTGAAAGAGCGGAAAACTTGGCATCTTTTTGCTAATGGTGTAGCTGTTTTAGATTTAAATGACATGTTGGACAAAGTGGATTTGGTTTTAGAATGTGCTTCTCCGGATTCTGTTAAAGAACATGCTCCAAATGTATTGTCTCATGGTATAGATATGATTATTATGAGTATTGGTGCATTTATGGATAAGGAATTCTACAGTAAAGTAAATGATATTTGTAAAAAGAAAGGTACAAGAATACACCTTCCTTCAGGAGCAGTTGTAGGACTGGACGGTATTAAAGCTGTAGCTGATTTTAATTTGGAAGAAGTTAACCTGGTTACTCGTAAATCTCCCAAATCTTTAGGTAAAGATATTGATGAAGAGGAAGTTTTATTTGAAGGTAAGGCATCAGAAGCAGTAAAAGAGTTTCCACTTAATATTAATGTAGCTGCAACTATAAGTTTGGCCTGTAATCATGACATTAATGTAAAATTATTGTAGATCCGAATGTAGACAGAAATGTCCATGAAATTACTGCAAAAGGAGATTTTGGAGAGTTTAAAACAACTACTAAAAATTTCCCATGCGGTGCAAATCCGAAAACCAGTATGCTGGCTGCACTTTCTGCAATTAAATTACTTAAAAGTTTCAATGAATCCATTACTGTAGGATTGTAGGCAATGAAGGAATATGAAGTTTACAGGGGATTTGAAAGTTCCTGTAAACTCAAGAATTATCTTAAGACTGGACGGTAGAAGTTTTCACTCATTAGCTAAAAATTTAAACCTTAAAAACCATATGATGAAGATTTTGCAGAATTGATGGTTAAAGTTTCTAAAGATTTATTTAATGAGTTTGCTCCAGCATTTATTTACACATTTTCAGATGAAATAAGTGTTCTTTTAGATAATATTCCATTTAATGGCAGAATTGAAAAAATAAATTCAGTAGTAGCCAGTTTTGCAGCCAGTTCATTTACATACAATTTAAATAATGAAATTGCCAAGCCGATTGCATTTGACAGCAGAATTATTCCGATAAATGATAATGATATTCCTAAATATTTTAAATGGAGACAGGACGAGGCCTGGAGAAACTGCGTAAATGCTTATGGAATTCATATTTTAAAATCAAAATATGGTGATAAAACAGCTAATGAAAAAATAAAAGGATTGAAGTCTTCAGATATTCATGAACTCTTATTTAATGAAGGAATTAATCTGAATGATGTTGATAATTGGAAAAAAAAGAGGAATAGCTATTTACAAACAAGATAAAGAAATTGTAGGTTACAATAAAAAGGAAAATAAAATCAGGTATCTTACCGTAGCTTTTTATTTGAGGATTTTGAAATTCCAATTTTCAGCGAAAACTTTTTTAAGGATATAAATATAATTTAATTGTGATATTATGGGTTTTATTTCAAAATTATTTAATACAGATAGTGATGAATTCAAGGAAGTTAGAGTTGATAGGGAAGTCCTTGAATCTGTAATTTATTATGCTAAAAAGCGTATCCTAATGAATTTTTTAGCTTTTTTGACGGTAAAATCAAAGATAAAGTGCTCTATATTACTAGTCTGATTTTTTTTACCTGGTGAAACCTGTGATGTTGGAGCTGTTGTACATACTGAGATGCTGCCGCCTACTTTAAAATATTGGGGTTCAGTTCATTCCCATCCAGGACCAAGTGCACATCCTTCCGGTGCAGATTTAAAAACATTTTCTAAAAATGGTTTATTTCATATGATTGTCTGTTTGCCTTATAGCTTAGAAACATTTATGGCATATGACAAGTATGGAGAACATATGGATTATACTGTAGGGGAATATGCTGGTGAAATTGACAGGGGACATTAGCGAATTTTTTGATGAAGATGATGTTTTAAAAGATGGTGAAGAGTTAAAACCTGGATTTTTTGATGATGAAGATGATTTTGACTTGGAAGACGAAGATATAGATCAGGATTACAGGGAATACGAGATGAAAACTCAAAACAGTAATCTTACAATAATTTCCAATATAGAATTGCCACCTCTTTGTGATGGAGATAATATTCAAATTGAATTAGATGAAAACGGAAATATTAAACGTATTTATAAGCTTCCAAAAGATGAATAATTTTCTAATTTTTTTATTTATTTTTAAAATCTTAATTCTGTAGTTAATGTTGAATTTTAAGTGTATTTTTCATTAAAAAACAAATAATGGTAGTTTATAATCTTTTTTTTCCTTTAACTATTATTATGGGGGGCTTGAATTTTCATTATCTGGAATTATTTTCATTTCATCGCATGGATGCTGGAGATATTTAGAAATAATCTTTAATTTTTATTTTATATAGCTCTTGATTTTTGTGAAAAAAATTTGAGAGTTACTTATTTTTTCTTTTAGGGTGCTGATTTTTGTATTTTCTATTAAAAAAAAAGTTAAGAGAATTAGGAATTCTCTTTAAGGGTTGATTTTTATTGTGTTACCTGTTTGGAAGTTATTCCAATAGGAAGTTATAATGTATTCTCCACTCATTAGTCTGATTCCTAAGCTTGCTATACCATCTTTATTGGTAACTTTGTGATAGAATACACCATTTACATTAAATGATATATTTTGGTTAGCCAATGGTTTTCCTTGACCGTCTAAAGTTAAAGCGGTGAAGTTGCTACCGTCTAAGTGTTTCATGTTTAAATCTTTAGTTACTAAAGTTGGTATGACCTTGACTTTGTTTCCAATGTCTAATCCATCATACATTGTTGTAATAGTATAGTTTTCGGGTCTCAAAGCAATTCCTAAGCTTGCAACACCATTTGAATCAGTTGTTTTAGTATAGAATACACCGTTGATATTGAATGTTATATTTTTACCCACTGCTAAAGATCCATCTTTGTTGTAGATAGTTGCTTGGAATTTGGAAGCATTTGAGTAGTATTTGGTTAAATCGTTTTGCACAATTAATGACCTTACAGTTATGTTAAATCCTTTTTTCTTCACCAGTTACTGGGTTGTAAGCAGTTAAAATGTAAGTTCCAGGTCTTAACATAATACCCATATCAGCTACACCATCTTTATCAGTTTTTTGGTGTAGAAAACACCATGAATGTTAAATTTAACTTCAGTGTTAGTTAGTGCTTTTCCAGTACTGTCAATGAATTTAGCATAGAATCTTGTATCGTTTTGATACATTTTAACAATGTTTTGACCAGTAATTGATGATTTAATAGTTACAGTGCTGTTTACACTAGATGGTTTATACATTTTATTTCCAGAATAAGAAATAACTGCATTGTATATTCCATGTTCTAAGTTAAGAGCTATTGAAGCAATACCTTTTAAGTCTGTAGTTTTATTGTATGTTGCACCATTAATTGTAAATGAAAGTGCAGTATTAATTAGGGGTTGCCTTTAGCATCCAGTAAAGTTGCATATAAGCGTGACCCATCCTTGTAAATCATTACAACATTATTAACTATTATATTCACACTAGTAACATTTCTAGAATCTAAAATACCACTATAAACATATGCATTACTGGCATTATTGTAAGATGCACTAATGATTTCAGAAATATTTCTGAAAGGTATCTTGTAAGTATAATTATAAGTTCCATTATCATTGCTTGTTGCTACAGTTGATATAGTGCTTCTACCTATAATGAAGTTTAATGCTCCGCCAGCAACACTAGCTCCATCAAAACTAGTAGTAATAGTGGCAAATAATGTTATTTCATTGTTATATCTGCAATTGACAGTTTTGTTTTCTAAAACAGTAATTGTTACGGGTGTGAGAATAGTGCCTATATTGTAAATATATGTTTTACCGTTATTAATTCCAGAATACGTATTGTTATTTAAGTTAATAGTACCTATACTAATTTGAGAATAAACATCATTATAAATAGCAACACCTTTACTTGCATTATTATCTTTAAATTTAGAATTACTTACAGTAATAGAACCAAAATTATAAATTGCACCTCCATTGTTTGCAGTGTTGTTAATAAAATTGCAGCTACTTATAGTGGAATCAGAACAAGTATTATAAATTGCACCTCCATTGTTTGCAATATTGTTAATAAAATTACAGTTCATCATTGTAGAATCAGAACCCGCATTATAAATTGCACCAGCATGATTTGCAGTGTTGTTAATAAAATTGCAGCTACTTATAGTGGAATTAGAACAAGAACTATGAATTGCACCAGCTCCATTGTTTGCAATGTTGTTAATAAAATTGCAGTTCACTATTGTAGAATTAGAACAAGAACTATGAATTGCACCTCCATTGTTTGCAGTGTTGTTAATAAAACTACAATTATTTACAGTCAAACCAGAACCAGAATTATAAATTGCACCAGCCCCATTGTTTGCGGTGTTGTTAATAAAACTACAATTACTTACAGTCAAACCAGATGCAGTATTATAAATTGCACCAGCTCCATTGTTTGCGGTGTTGTTAATAAAACTACAATTATTTACAGTCAAACCAGAACCAGAATTATAAATTGCACTTCCCCAATCATTTGTTGCGGTGTTGTTAATAAAACTACAATTATTTACAGTCAAACCAGATTCAGTATTATAAATTGCACAACCTCCATTGTATGCAGTGTTGTTAATAAAACTACAATTACGTACGATTAAACTAGAATCATAACCTCCATTATAAATTCGGCTGTTAACAAAATTACAATTACGTACGATTAAACTAGAATCAGAACTTTCAATTGAACCATTAATAAAATTACAATTATTTACAGTCAAACTAGAATCAGAATTACTAATTTTGTTGTTAACAAGATTACAATTACTTATACTTAAACTAGAATCAGAACCAGCATTATAAATTGCATAATCCAAATTATTAATAAAATTACAATTATTTACAGTCAAACTAGAATCAGAACCATAATTATAAAATGCACAATTAACAAGATTACAATTACTTATAGTAATAGATAAACTAACACTGAATCTGTTACCTATTTTGAAAATCATTTTTTAAGTTATTTGCATCAATAGTAAATCCATTTCCATCAATATTAATGTTTTTTAAAGATGGAAATTCCATTTTTAAAACTATTTTCTACATTAGCAGTCATTTTATAATTGGAATCAAGTGTTAAAGTATCACTAGCTAATTCTATTTCCTCTTTCAATTGAGTGAATGATTTGCTAACCAGTTTTTCATTACGTATTATATTATTTTGAGTAGTAGGTTCGTTTGAAGAAATTAAATCATTATTAGAAAAAGCAGTATCATCACTAGATTCCACGTCACCTAGTGTGTTTTCATTAGAAAAATTTACATCCTCTTTGTATGTTTCAAGTATATTTTCACTTTGTGAATTATCATACTCTAAAGATGTGTTTTCATCATATGTGGAAGTAGTTGTTTTTGTACTTAAATCATCATGTGTTAATATAACACTTTCTTGTGTGTCAGTAGCATTTGATGATACATCTTCAGCACTAGCTACACTAATTGATAGTAGTGCAATTATTAATATTATAAAAATAAAAACTTATCTTTAAACATCTTTTCAATATCTCCTTTAGAGTTGAATTTTAATAGTATATTTATATTAAGAAATATACATTACTTTTATTTCTTTTTTATACTATTTAAACACATATTACTCATCTTTGAAAAGTATTATTTCGAAGTTATAAAAGCATCATGAAAATAAGGTGGTGTTTTTCTAAATTTATTTACAAAATTAAATAAACATTCAGTTATGATTGTTTTATATTAAATAATAATTCTTGCTAGTTTTTTTTTTTTGATGATGTTGGTAGAAGTTATTTTTTCATTTTCAAGTTATGTCTATGTGAATTTGCCATTATTTTACTAAATATAGTTAGTTACCAAACTTTTGTTATAAATGTTTCGAGCCATTTGTCATGAACTTTTGTTTCATAAATCGATTCTTTGTAGGTTTTTTATTGTTAATTCTTGTAAAAATTCTCTTGATTCTAGGTAATGATGTTTAATTTCTCGTTTCATTTGTCTCCATATTTGCTCTATTGGATTTAGATGTGGAAAGTATGGTGGAATGTATATTAATGTAATATTGAGATGTAGTGCTATTTTTTTGATGAATGCAGACTTATGAACGCTGTAATTATCTAAGATTAAACATATTCTTTGTTCGGTTTGCATTTTGTTATCAGGTCTTCTTTTTCTAATAGATTTAAGGTTATTTTTCTTCTTATTTCTCTTCTTTTTTACATTATTGAGTGATTCTCGATTGCAGTGTTTTCCAATGATTCTAGCAATTGTTGAGGTTGTATCGTCTTTATATTTTTCAATTGTTTTTATTATTTTTCTGTGAAAAACTTTGTTATTTTCATTGTTTTCCATTAAAATTTCATCTATTTCTTCATCAGTTAATTTAACTTCTTCAATTATTTTATTTGATAATTTTGCGGCATTTTTATTTTTTGTATTAATACATCTTAATTCTAGGAGTGCTATTGCTATTTCTGGTGCTGTTGAAGAATTTGTGATTGTGATGGTTGATTTTCCATTTATTGATAATGATCCTGTGGCATTGATTTTGAATTTGTAAAGGATTTACAGTTTGAGTGTGTTTTGTTCCTCTTTTATATAATGATTTTTGAGTATATAGTTCATTTTGAAAGGATGCTTCATCAAATAAGACTATAATATCGTTAGACGATATATTATGTTCTTCTAAGTTTTTTTTTTAATTGTTCTTCTGCATCTTCAGGTGATTTTGAAAATTTAGGATATGCTTTGCTGTAATTGTATCCTAATTTTCTCACAATTTTTCCTATTTGCTTTAAACTATAATCTACATTGAATTTTTCATTAACAAGAAGATGTACATCTTTCATTGACATATTTGGTGTTTTTTCAATGATTTTATCTAATTCAATCAAGTGATCATAAGTTAATTTTGATGGTCTTCCACCACCAAATGATGGTTTTAAACCTTCTAATCCTTCAGATTCACAAGTTTTTATCCATCTATGAACTGTTTGATAAGATTTTCCCAATATATTTGCTGCATCTGCAATTGTATTTCCTTCACCAACTATTTTAACTGCAATTAACCGCTGATAGTACCTATGATATGCCACATAAGCACTTATTTCTTCATCCAAAGCAGTTTTTGTCATTTTGTTAAAAACATTAATTTTAGATTTTCCTGACATATTTTATAATCTATCACCCATCTATAATAAAAGTTTGGTTAGTAACTATATTCATTCTAAAATTCTAACTGGTTGCTTGTATTGGAATATTATTAGGTAAAGCTATACAATAAGAAGTTAAAATGAATGCAATTCCAAAATCATATATATTAAACTGCTGTGAAAAGTGGGGTAAACATTTAGATTTCAGTAAGGATAAATATTTTTCTTATTGTGAGTTTTCTAATTTTAATTATAGTTCTCCTAAAAGAGTTTCTTAAAATATTCCTGATGAGCTTGAGAAGTTGATGAGATTTTCCAAGAAGGATTTAACTCATATGATAGTTAAGAATTGATTTTATAGTTTAAATGATGACGTTTATTTTATAAATTGAAAATTTTTAGATATCTTTATTTTTTCATTGTGGTGTTTTTTAAGTGATAATTTAAAGAATAAAAAAATAAAAAACAATATGGTGAAATAATTGTTTTTTATTATAATTCTAATCAATAGCATCATAGACATTGTCTAAGTCTTGGATTTTTTAATTACTTCTTTTGAATTTCTTTATCAAGAGTTAAGATCATTATAGCTCTTCCGCCTTTTTCATCTCTTCCCACTTGCATAATTCCAATGTTTATTCCGTATTCTCCTAATGCGGTGCCAATTTTACCGATGCTTCCAGGCACATCTTCATATTTAGCTATGAACATGTGGCCTTCAGGTTTTACATCTACCCAGTAGTCATTTACTTTTAAGATTTTAGGGTCGTGTAAGGTAGTTCCTTCTGCAGAGAATTCATCATCTTCACTTTTTTGCAGTTACTTTAATTAAGGAATCATATCCTTTTGAATTTTCAGTTTTGCCTTCAGTTACAATGATTCCTCTGTTTTTAGCTACAATGGAAGCATTTACTGCAGTAACTGGTGAGCTTAAAAATGGATTTACTGCTCCCTGAAGTACAGTTCTGGTTAACATTTCAAGATTGTCGATTTTGGATAATTCTCCGGAGTAAATAACTTCAATTTCTTTAATTTTTCCGTTTACTGCTTGTGAGATGAAACTACCTAATTTTTCACATAATTCTAAGTAAGGAGTTACTTCCTGATAGGTGTTTCTGTCGATATGTGGGAGGTTTAATACATTTTGAGGTGTTCCTCCGTTGATTAAATCGATAATTTCATCAGCTACAATGATTGCAGCATCTCTTTGTGCTTCTTTAGTTGAAGCTGCAATATGTGGGGTTAATACAATATTGTCAAGTTCGAATAATTTGCAGTCTTTAGCTGGAGGTTCTTCTTCATATACATCTAAAGCTGCTCCTCCAATTTTATCATTGGACAATGCTTCATATAATGAATCTTCATCTATGATTCCAGCACGTGCACAGTTTGCAATAAATGCTGTGTCTTTCATTATTTCAAACTCTTTTGTAGAGATTAAATGTTTTGTTTCTGGAGTAAGAGGTACATGAATTGTAATGAAATCAGCTTTTTAAGTACAGTTTCCAAATCAGTTAATTCCACACCCATTTGAGCAGCTACTTCTTCAGGCAAGTATGGATCGTATGCTACAGCATCCATTTCAAATGCTTTACATCTGTTTACAACCTGTGAACCGATTCTACCCATTCCGATTACACCGAGGGTTTTGTTTCTGAGTTCAACACCCATGAATTTTTTCTTTTCCCATTTACCTTCTTTTACAGATTTATCTGCAATTGCTGATTTACGGGCAAGACTGAGTAATAATCCCATAGTGTGTTCTGCTACAGTAATTGAAGTTGATTCTGGAGAGTTAACTACCATAATACCTTTTTCAGTAGTGGCATTTAAATCAATATTGTCTACTCCAACACCTGCTCTTGCGATTATTTTAAGATTGTCTGCTTTGTCAATAACTTCTTTAGTAAGTTTTGTCCTACTTCTTACGATAATACCTTCATATTCATGAATTGTATTTGCTAATTCTTCAGGAGTAATTGTAGTATCTACAACGACTTCTGCAGCCTCCTTCAAATTTTCAATACCTTTTTCATTAATTGCATCTGCAACAAAGTACTTTCATTATTTCACCATTTTGATTTGATTTTATTTATTGGAAAAATTTATTAAATTTATAAATTAATAAAATAAATACTGATTAAAATTTTATATTTCTTAATATTTAAAATTTTAATTATTTTGCCTATATTTATGAGGTTTTTATTATGGTATCTGTAAATGAGTTTCCAATAGCAACTGCAAATGAAATACCTGGTTTTAAAATTGTTGAAACAAAAGGTTTTGTATATGGTTTAACTGTTAGAAGTAGAGGTGTAGGAGGGCAGGTATCTGCTGGTTTACGCTCTTTAGTAGGTGGGGAAATTAAGGAATATGTTTCTATGATGGAAGATTCCAGAGATGAAGCATTGGAAAGATTAATTGAGCATGCTAAACAATTAGGCGGAAATGCTATTGTGGCAGTGCGTTTTGATTCTAATGATATTTCCAATGTTATGCAGGAGATTCTTGCTTATGGGACTGCTGTTGTAGCTGTAAAAGAAGAATAATTTGGTTGTGATTTTATTTTTCAAGATGATTTTGAATTTAAAAACAAATCAGTTCCCAGAATAATCTTAGGTAATGCTCCTTTTATAGCTGAACCTTATTTTGGCCACAGATCCAGATTGTATGATTTGGATTTGCATAGAAATCCTGATGCAATAGCAGATATTATTGTTGAGTCTTATAATAATGGAGTTAGAGCTATTAATTTAGTTAATGATGATGCATTAATTAAAGGATTTGACATAGCTTTAGATGAAGGCTGTAACATGGATGTTGTAGCTACTGTTGGCAAATCTGATGTGGATTATATGAATCCCAATTATGATGTAGCTAAAGAAGTGGATTGGGAAGATGATATTGAATTATTCAAGAATTATAATTGTCCTTTAATGCTTGTTGATGAGTTTATTGTTGACGGCTATGACTGGAATCTGACTTCAAATATTTTATCTCAGATTAATGATACCTCTGCAGCATCTGGGTTAATAACTGCATTTCCAAATAAAACTACAGATCTGCTTATAAATCATTCAATTTTGGATTTATTTGATTATTATATGATTCCTATAAATAAACTGGCTTATATGATGGATATTCCTTCATTTTTACCAAAAGAAAGACTGGAATTCAAAGCTAAAATTGAAAAATTGGATAAAAAAATAATAGCTGCCCGTATTTTGGCAGCAGGAATTTTAAAGCCTGCTGAAGCCTTTGATTTTTAAATAATTTGGATTATGTTGATCTGATGACTTTTGGTGTAGCCAGTAAAAAAGAAGTTGTGGAAGATGTTGAAATATTGAAAATATTTAATCTTCCTTAAAATCTATTATTTCGTAATTTTCAAATGGAACCAGATTTTTTGTTTAATTTCAAGATTTAAACTTTCTAAACCTTGTTCTAATTCTTTAATATTTTTATTTGATGGTTTTTTGCCTGTAATTTGCAAATATTGTCTCGGATTAATTTCACAGAATTCGCACTCAAAGTTGCAGCATCTGTCTTTTTCCTCGCAGCCGTATCCTTCAAGTTCTTCTTTTGTCCCGATTACAATATCTTCAAGAATCCTTGAAACTCTGGAATCTGCTGCAAACATAGCTATTTTTGAGAATATCCGCAAATTCCGATAGCTTTCTGTCCTCTAAAGTTACAAATCCATTTAATAGGATAATCTTTTATTCCTTCAATTTTTAAATTTTCTACCATATTATCACAAGTTGTCTTTTTCTTTCTCTAATAATTTTCAATAATTCAGAAGGATTTTCAAATTCTTTTAATTCCCAGGATTTAATCACAGGAATGGTTCCAAGTGAATCTTTTATTTTATCGTTGTTTATTATAAAAACAGGTTCTGAAGATGTAATCATTGATAAATCTTTTAATGGGATAGCCATTCTTTTTTAAGGTTTTTTTCACTCCTGTTTTTCTCAACATTTGTTAATGATGATGATTTGTCTTTTGAGCTTTTCATTTTTGCTACAGCATCAAAAGGACTTTTATTTGTAGATAAAATACCATATCCGAGTTTGGATAATTCATCTGCTCCTTCAACATTACTGTATTCAATGTCTTCATTTATAGTTGGTTTTAATAAATCAATATCCAGGGTTACTTTTGTATTTAGTATTTCTTCAAGAATCATAGCTGTTTCTGTATTGGCTCTGACAATTTCATTTTCATATTTATACATTGTTGCTCTTGATACATGAGCCAAATCAGCTAAATCTTTTAATGATAATGAATATTCTTCTCTGTATTGCTTTATAACATTACCGTCAACTTTAACAAAGTATCCTCCTCTGTCTGCAAGGATTTCAGGATATTCATTGTAAAGCAGCATATTTTTCAGAGTTTCAAAGCTTATAGCAGGAACATCATATCTTTCATAGATTACTCCTTCTTCTAAAATACCGTTTCTTGATTTTTCACCAATTATAATGGGGAAGCAAGGAAGATATTAGCTAATTGTTTCATTTCATGAGCTGTGGCTTCAGTAATACTGTCAATATTTAAAAAAAGTTTTTAAAAGTAAAATTAATAAGTTCTTACGAGCTACAAGGTCAAATGATCCTTGGTCGTAAATGTTAGATGTTTTATAACCTTCAGAGGTTAATAAATTATCTATTTCTTGTAACATTTTACTTCGATTTAACATAATTTAATCCCTCTATGTAAATATATGTTTATATTATAGTTGTTTATAATATTAATAATAGGTGATTTTAATTAAATATTTGCATATTGGGATTGATGATACTGACTCTCCAGATGGTATGTGTACTACTTATTTGGCCTGCCATATTATTGATAAATTAAAGGAAGTAGGTATTGAAATTGTTGGTTATCCTCGTTTAATTAGATTAAATCCATTTGCAAGATTCAAAACACGGGGAAACGGCGGTGTTGCTTTTAAAATATTAAATAATGATAAAGTTGATTTAGCTAAGAAAATAGTTTTAGATGAAGTGGAAAAATTAGCTATGTTTGACTGTGATAATACAAATCCCGGTGTTGTATTTTATGATGGTGAAATAACTGAAGAAATGGCTGATTATTCATTTAAGGCTATTTATTCATTTATTACAATTAAGGAAGCTGAAGAATTTGGAAATTCTATTGGCTGTGAACTTCATAAATTTAAAAAAGGAAGAGGAATTATCGGATCCATTGCAGCTATTGGACTGCCTTTAGATGATTTTACTTATGAATTATTAGCTTACAGAATACCTGAAAATTATGGTACTAAGAGACATATTGATTATGATTCAGTTTATTTGATGGATAGGGAAACTTATCCTGAAACTTTTGAGAATGTTGATTATGGTGAAGATTATATAGCTATTGAACCTAAAACTCCATGTCCTGTTTTGTATGGTATTAGATCAAATACTGTTGGCGCTCTTAAGAAGGCTAAAGAAATAGTTCAAGTTGAAGAACCTATAGAAAATTACTGTATTTTTAAAACTAATCAGCATACAGATATGCACATTCAAAAAACAGATGATATAAAGAGTATGAAACAATTTGGATGTTATGAAGTAGTGGGAACTGTCAAAAATAAACCGCGTGTTATTGATGGTGGTCATATGTTCTTTTATATCTTTGATGATTCTGGGGAGATTGAATGTGGAGCTTATGAACCAACAAAAACTTCAGAAAAATTGTATCTGATTTAAGACCTGGGGATGTTATTAAACTCTTTGGGGGGATTGGGGAACAAAATACATTTAACATTGAAAAGTTTCAAGTTGTTAAATTAAATGATATTGAATATAAAAATCCTATTTGTGAATGTGGAAAAGAATGACTTCTGCTGGAAAAAATAAGGGATTTAAATGTAAAAAATGCGGAAATAAAATTAATGATAATAAAAAGTTCCTATTAAAATTTTCAGAAAATTAAAAAATTGTCAGTTTTATGAAACACCAGTTTCTGCTAGGCGTCATTTGTCAAAACCTATTTGTAGGATGGATTTATAGAAATTAACTATTATCTATTTTTATTTTTTATTTTTATTAACTCTGATTCTTTATTTCATCGTTCTTATTTTGTGAATTTTATCTTAATTTTTAAGGGTTTTTGTTCCTATTAAAGGAATTTTTGAGCTTGGAATAGTATTAATTTATATAATAGGTTGAATTATGTATTAGTAATAGATATTTTGATATGCTATTTATAAAATAGGTTGGAGTGGGCGCAGATTACTGATAAAAACGAAAAAGTTAAGGGGACAGAACACATATATCGTGATAAGACTGATAAAACTATTTTAAAGAAAGCACCATGGAAAGATTATAAATTACATATTACTGTGCTTTTATTGGTTATTATTTCCGAATTTATAGGGCCCGTTGAATTCAATCTTACAAAAGATATTTGTGTTGTAATTATGCCGTTGTTATATGCAATGGTTCTTGGTTTGGCTTTGTTCTTATTAAAACCAGTTAAATGGATTACTAAAAACAATCTAAAATTGCAGAAAGTGCAATGCTGTTATTTATAGGACCTTTGCTTGCAAAATTAGCAGTAGCTAGTGGTCAATCATTCCATATTTTACTTGATGTTGGCCCTGCTTTGGTTTTACAAGAGTTTGGTAATTTAGGAACTGTATTTTTAGCACTTCCTGTGGCATTGCTTTTAGGATTTAAAAAGAAACTATTGGTATGACTAATTCTATTGGCCGTGAAACCAATGTGGCAGTTGTTATTGATAAATTTGGATTTGATTCTGCAGAAACTAGAGGAGTTTTAACAGTATTTATTATTGGAACTGTTATTGGAACGTTATACATCAGTTTTCTGTCATGTTTATGTGTATCAGTTTTACCACTTCATCCATATGCATTTGCAATGGCAACAGGGGTAGGCAGTGCAAGTATGAATGCAGCTGCATTAGCTCCATTGTTAAGTGCTTTCCCGGCAAGTATGAGTACAAATATTCAGGCATTTGCAGGATTCAGTAATTTAATTTCATTCTGTGTTGGAATTTATTTCTGTATATTTTTAGCTATTCCATTAGCTCAAAAATTATATGCTTGGCTTGAACCTAAAATTGGAAGAGAAACTCCTGTTTCTCATTTAGAGGAGGAAGAATAATGGTTGATGTAATTGACGGTTCAGAAACAGTTTCAACACATGGTATAGTTAATTGGATTTTATTGTTGGTTATATTTTCAGTTATCACAGTTATTGGAAATTGGGTAGGTTATAAACATCCGATAGCTGATTCTCTTGTGGGTATGTTGATTTTATCTGTTATAACTTTAGCAGGTTTATTGCTTGAGAGATATTTGCCATTTAATATTTCTTCAATTATTTACATAAGTCTTATTGGTATTGCAGTTTCCCTACCTATGATGCCAACTTCTCCATTTGTAGTTAAATATGTGGGACAAGTAGAGTTATTGTCTATTGTAACTGTGTTTTTAGCATATGTGGGTATTGGTATTGGTAAAAACTGGGAACAGTTTAAGGCTATGGGTTGGAGAGGTATGATAGTAACTGTTTGTATCATTACTGGAACTTACCTTGGATCTGCATTAATTGCACACATAGTTTTAGTTCTAAGCGGTACACCTTGGTGTTAATTTTTAACACCATTTTAAGTTAACTATTTAAGACTATTTTTACAATTTAATTATTAAGGTGGGTTATGTTTTTACAAAATATTTCCAAATTTATTTCAAATTATCGTTATGAACAGGCATCAAAAGAAACTCTTAATGTGGTAAAAGCAGCATTTATTGATTTTTTCGGAGTCACATATAGAGGTGCAAATGAGGAATCATCCAGAATAGCTTTCAATACTATTGGTGAATTATTTTTGGAAATATGGAGTTTGAGCTGGAATCTTCTGTTATTGGTATGCCTAATTTTAAAACAAATTTATTAAATGCAGGTTTCTTAAATGGTATTTCTGCTCATGTTTTAGAATTGGATGATGGCCATAGAGGGGCACAAATTCATTTAGGTTCAGTTATTTTTCCAGCTGCTTTAGCTATTAGTGAAGCTTATGATTTAGACGGCAAATCTTTTTTAGAAGCAGTTATTGTAGGTTATGAAGTTGGAATAATGTTAGGTCAAATTGTTAATCCTCAACATAGGGATAAGGGATTTCATACAACTGGAACTATTGGAACATTTGTTGCAGGAGCAGTTGCTTCTAAATTGCTAAATCTTGATGAAAATCAAATTTTAAATGCTTTAGGGTTATGTGGAACTCAGGCTGCTGGCCTTTTGGAATCTGATCATAAGGGAAGTATGGGTAAAGTTCTTCATGTTGGAAAAGCTGTTTATAATGGATTATTATCTGCATTTTTGGCTTTAAATGGTTTTACTGGTGCAGGAACAATTTTTGATGGGAATGAAGGCTTTTTAAAAACAATGGTTTTATCTGATAATGATTTTTCTTTAGATGTTGCTCTAAAAAAATATTGGTAAAGTTAGGGTCAGAGACATTTACTTTAAAAAAATATCCCTTTTGCAGACATTTGCACTCTTCAATAGATACTGTTTTAAAACTAAAAGCAAGTATTGGTGAGGAGTATGAGCATATTGAAAATGTGATTATCAAAACATATGATGTAGCTGCTAAACATGATAATTATAATCCAAAAAATGTTGAAGAATTAAAACAGAGTTTGCCTTATGCAGTGGCTATTATGCTTGTTTGCGGTGAAATTGATTTGGATGATTTGAATCAGTTAATTGAATTTGGTTTGCTTGATAGCTATTCAACAGTTGACAAAGTTAACAGTATTAAGAATTTAGCTAATAAAATAATCATTGTTTCTGATGGTGGACTGGATGAATTATATCCAAATAAAAGGCCGTCAAATATTATTATTAAATTAGATAAGTCTTTTAGAGGTGGAATTTTCCAGAATATCACATTCCTGCCAAAAGGAGATTTTGAAAATCCGTATCAGTTAAAAGATTTAATTGATAAATTTAAAAGTTTAAATCCTGATTTTGATTTAAATAAATTGATCGTTGTTGATAATATTGAAGAATATTCTATAAAGCAGCTTATGGAAACATTAAATGAGTAGATACAATGAAAAAAAACTGAAGAATTCTTAAAACAACTTGGAATTAAACGGATTTCAGTCTGGTAGAATGATTTCTGGAATCTTTCAAAGACTTATTTACACAGATGGATTTGCCTTATTTGACAGGATTTCATCAGATAATGATTACTCTTTTATTAGCTATTCAACAGTTGACAAAGTTAACAGTATTAAGAATTTAGCTAATAAAATAATCATTGTTTCTGATGGTGGACTGGATGAATTATATCCAAATAAAAGGCCGTCAAATATTATTATTAAATTAGATAAGTCTTTTAGAGGTGGAATTTTTCCAGAATATCACATTCCTGCCAAAAAGGAGATTTTTGAAAAATCCGTATCAGTTAAAAGATTTAATTGATAAATTTAAAAAGTTTAAATCCTGATTTTGATTTAAATAAATTGATCGTTGTTGATAATATTGAAGAATATTCTATAAAGCAGCTTATGGAAACATTAAATGAGTAGATACAATGAAAAACTGAAGAATTCTTAAAAACAACTTGGAATTAAAAAGACCTTCTGATGA